>Ga0206939_10052_pt1 | contig 34832 bp, 32 predicted proteins | sample Alteio_BWOrgHeat_10_FD_152921 | JGI IMG/M metagenome (GOLD analysis project Ga0206939, IMG submission 152921) | Enriched cells from forest soil in Barre Woods Harvard Forest LTER site, Petersham, Massachusetts, United States -... | ecosystem: Environmental > Terrestrial > Soil > Temperate forest >... | reverse complement strand
TCGGCTAAAGGCGGAAAAGATGAGGCAGGGGGGCGAGCCCCGCCCTACAACGGAGTTAGGACGCTTCGCCCGGACGGCGGAGTCACTCGACGCGGAGGGCGACTAAGGGGTCGACGCGGGTGGCGCGGCGGGCGGGGATGTAGCAGGCCAGCAGGGCGACGGAGGCGAGGACTGCGGCGACTACGGCGAGCGTGATTGGGTCGGTGGCATCGACGCCAAAGAGCATGGAGCGAAAGACGCGGGTGACGGCGACAGATCCGGCGATGCCGACGACCAAGCCGACGGCGACGACGAGCATACCTTCGCCGATGGCCATCCGTAGGATGTCGAGACGCTGGGCGCCGAGTGCCACGCGGACGCCGACTTCGTGGGTACGCTGGCTGAAGGAGTAGGCCATCACGCCGTAGATTCCGATCGCGGCGAGCAACAGAGCCGCCGTTGCGAAGACGCCGAGCAATTCGAGCGAGAATCGGCGGTTGGCCATGGAGCGCTTCACGACCTGGTCCATCGTGATGATGCTGTGGACGGGGACGTTTGGAGTCAGGCTTTCAACCACGTTGCGGACGGAGTCGCCGAGTTGGGCGGGCGCGATGTTGCGGGTTCGGAGAAACACCACCGCGTTGACCGGAGCGAACTGGCCGAGCGCTACGTAAATGTGCGGCACGCTGGGCGATTCGTATCCGTCGGACTTGATGTCGCCGGCGACGCCGACGATGGTCAAGCCTTGGAGGCCGCGACCAAAATTGAATTTCAACTCGTGACCGATGGGATCGGAGTCGGGCCAATATTGTTTCGCGAGCCGTTCATCGATGACGGCGACGCCGCGCGTTTTGTAGGTGTCGAGATCGGTGAAGTTGCGGCCCGCAACCAGCGGCACGCTCATCGTCCGGAAATAGCGGGTGTCGATGACGGCGATATCGGCGAAAGGCTGGTGGGATGCGTCGTCAGGGTGTCCCGTGATCGTGAAGAGGGAATAGTTGCGCCCTGAATTCATGGGCAGCGTGTCATTTCCTGAGATTGAGGATTCCTCGATGCCGGGAATCGCAGCGACACGGCGCGAGACTTCGAGCAAGAAGTCGGCACGCTTTTCTTCGACGCTGAAGGGGTCGCTGGCAGGATTGTTGGATTGCGGAATCCAGAGCTGCACGGTCGTCAAATGTTCTGGGTTGAAGCCGGGATTCACTTGCAGGACGTGCCAGAAGCTGCGGAGCAAGAGTCCGGCGCCGGCGAGCAAGACGATCGATAGCGCGACTTCGGCGACGACGAGCGTGCGAGAGAGTCGCGTGTGCCTGCGACCCAGGCCGGAGCCGCGGCCGCCCTCGCGCAGATTTTCGACTTGCTCTGCGCGGGCCGCCTGAAGAGCCGGGACCAGACCAAACAAAACGCCAGTCACGAGTGAAATCAAGAAGGCAAAAATCAGCACACCCGCGCTGATTTCAACTTCATTCAGCCGAGGGAGATCGGCCGGGGCGAGGCTGATGATGACATTTTTGAGCAGCAACACGGTCACCAGCGCGACAACTCCCGAAATTGCCGCCAGGAGCGTGCTTTCGGTGAGTAACTGGCGGATGAGTCGCGTCCGACTCGCGCCCATCGTCAAGCGAATCGCAATCTCGCGCCGCCGCGACGAGGAGCGCGCGAGCAATAAGTTCGCGATGTTGACGCACGCGATCAAGAGCACAAATCCGACGGCGCCCAACAGAATGAACAGTTCCGTACGCTGCGGGCCGACCAGATCTTCCTTGATCGGCACCAATCGCAGAGCCCAACCTGCGGCTGACGGATATTCTTTCGGGTACTCTCGCGTGAGTTGAGTGACGTATGCATTGAGTTGTGCTTGCGCTTGCTCCACGGTGAGGCCGGGCTTGAGCCGCGCGATTGCGCCGCCGAGGACTCTTTGCGAACGATCTGGCGGAGTGGGAAACGGCTGCGCGGCGAATCCGGAAGCGAGCCAAACTTCCACGTCGGTGTCGAGCGTTGGGCCAGGATGACGAAATCCGGCGGGCATGACGCCGACGATGGTGTACATATCGCCGTCGAGGCGCATTTTTCGGCCGATGATGTTGGGATCAGAGCCGTAATAACGGCGCCAGAATCCGTTGCTGATCACCACGGGCTCGAGAAATCCTGGGACGGCATCTTGCTGCGTGTAGACGCGGCCGAGTTCGGGCTTGGCGCCGAGCAGCGTGAAATAGTCGGGGCTCGTCACGAGGCTTTCGGCGCGCACGATGCGATCGCCGCCGGCGACGGCGGAGTTGGACGAATTGACCGTTGAAATTTCGCGGAAGACACCGGAGCGCTCTTGCAAATCGGAAAGTTCGGGCACGGACATGCCGACGTCTTTTTCGTTGGTGGCGTTCTGGTCGTCGAAGACGCGCACGAGTTGATCGGGTTGCGGGAAAGGCAGCGGCTTGAGCAGCACGCCGTAGACGACGCTGTAGGTGGCAACGTTGGCGCCGATGCCGAGAGCGAGCGTCAGGACGGCGACGGTGGTGAACCCGGGATTTTTGATGAGAGTGCGAAATGCGTAGCGCAGGTCCTGGATGAGGGTCGACATTTTTCACCTCGCAGGCGGGAAGCCGTGGCCGTGAACGAGCACCCCGCTCGTTTGGCGGCAACGATACACCTTGCCTTGCGATTTAGGACGCCGAAGTTGTGAGAGCGTAAGCAAATTTCGCGCAGTTTCCCAATTTCGCGCGGTCGTGGCGGATATTTCCCAAAAACGCACAGTGATTTCGATGTCGAAGTCAGTACGTATCGGCGCGACTAAGCGTGAGGACGGTTGGCGATCAATTGACAGTGTCGGACGAGCGTGCGAGGCTGTCGCACAAATTCCTGTGGTCCCACGGATTTTCTGCGAGGGAAAATCATGAAGCATGTACTCGTCGTGTTGATCGCACTTGTGCTTTGCGCGCCTGCGGTTATTCCAGCCACGGGAGATGATCCGGCCGAGCCGGTTCGGCAATTTATCGATGGGTTCAACACTGGCAATTTGCAGTCGGCGTTCGCGGCGTATGCGAGCGGGCCGATTACGATTGTCGATGAGTTCGCTCCGCATCTGTGGACCGGGCCGAACGCGCCTCACGATTGGGCCGACGCTTACGACAAGCACGCACAAGCGACCGGCGTGACCGATGGAAAAGTCACTTATGGAAAGCCGACGCGTGTGGAGCAGGTCGCGGATGCGGCGTACGTCGTGATCCCGACGGTCTATCTATATAAAGAGCACGGCAAGCCGATCAAAGAAGAAGGTCAGATGACGGCGGTGTTGAATCGCGAATCGGGCGCATGGAAGATTCGCGGATGGACGTGGACCGGCGTCAAGCCGCATGCGGCGCAGTAGCGAACGCGGCTTGTCGGGATTCTTCGCGCGGCATGGCGCCGGCGAGCAGGAAAACCGCGCCGCAAAACATCAGAGTGTCGGCCACATAGTTGAAGCCGTTGTCGAGGCTAACGCGGTCCACGACTCCTATAGGGAGATAAATGACCAGCTCCACGAGGAGCACTGTGAGGGCCGCCCACGTGGCGGCGACTCGCGTGTTTTTCCCGATGAGAAGGAGCACTCCGCAAACGAGATAGACGAAGCCCGCGAGGTAAGACCACGCCGAGTGTCCCCAAATGTAATCAGGAGTCGCGCGCTCCAGTGGCACGCCCGGCAGAAGATTCGCGTGCATGAACTGCGGGATGCTGTAGACCAATATGGGGATTCCGACAAAGTAGCGGGCGATCGTTGCGAAAATGCGTGAGCTTTGCAAGTTGCTGCGTTCCGCCAGGCTCGCAGCAAGTGCCAATGCGCCGCCGCTGAAAGCCAACTCCCGAAGGGTCAGCATCGCGAAGATTCGATTGCCCGGTTGCGTAGCCCACCCTGGCGCGTCCATCAGCGCGACGAACAGGAAGAAATTCAACCCGACAAGGCTTGCCGAAAGCCGCGCCTGGATCCGCGTCACCATGCTGAACGAAGCTGCGATGAAACACCCTCCGAGAAACAACGCCCAGAACATGTGCCAGGGGATGAACTTAGGCACGATCGAGGCGATGCCGGCCGCTTGCGTGAAGTGCTCGGCGCCGAATCCGCCAAGAGGTGCAGCGTAGAAGATTGGGCCGAAGAGAATCAATCTGTCGATGCCACGCGCTTTTTGCCAGTCGCCTCGCAGAAAGATCGTTGCGATTCCGGCAATACAGACCAGTGTGAAAACCGTGTACGACCAAATCACATCACTCGGAATCACCACCGCCAGCATAGCCGCCGGTGAGTTTATAAATGTGCCCATGCTCTACCCCTCGTTCTGCCGCTGAATCTTATTCTTCAGAAGTGGTCTTATAACATGGCGGCAAAAGCATGTCTTTAGCAAACCACTTCGCCAGGCATTTCCGGCGTTGAATATAGCCACTTCGTTTCGATGTGATTTCGTCACCGGGCGGGGCCGAACAAGCTACAAATGTTTCACGGGTGTATGATGCGTGGCACAATTCGCGCCGTAAGAGCTCGTTGGTCGCGGAATTCTGCGGTGGCATTAACGCCGCCCAAGGAGTACTTCGTGAGCAGTCCTGGCTCAAGACGAAATTTCTTTGAACGAATACGAATCGGACTTACGGGACTGGCGATCAGCCGCGCGTTGCCGTTTGAAACGGCTGCTGCTGCACAGGCTCCAGCGGCGACGCCGTCACCGACGCCGCCTGGAGCGCCAGTCGATTATTACGACAAACTTGGCGTCACGAAGCGCATCAATGCGGCGGGGACTTATACGTATCTCACCGGATGCCTGATGCCTCCCTCGGTGCAGGCAGCGGTTGCTGAGGCGGCGAAGCATCCGGTTTTCCTGGAAGAGTTGCAGCAAGCAGCCGGCAAGTACATCGCGGAAAAATTGAAGTGTGAATCGGCGATGGTGACGTGCGGAGCGGCGTCGGCGGTGACGCTGGGGACGGCTGCGTGCATGAGCGTGGCAAACGGACCGACGGCGGGGCATTTGATCCCGACGGACATGACTGGGCTCAAGAACGAAGTTATCGTGCAGAAATTGCACCGCTATGACTACGACCATGCGATGCGCAATTGCGGGATTCGGTTCGTCGAAGTAGAGACGCTCGAACAATATCAAGCGGCGTTCACGCCCAATACGATGATGTGTTTTTTTTACAACGCTGCCGACGGCGGGCAAATCAGCCGGCAGGATTGGGTGCGCGTCGCTCATGCGCACAACGTGCCATGCCTCAACGATGCGGCGGCCGATGTGCCGCCGATTTCAAATTTGTGGAACTACACGCAGATGGGCTTCGATCTCGTTGCGTTTTCGGGCGGCAAGGGGATGCGCGGACCGCAGAACGCGGGCTTGTTGCTTGGAAAAGCGGAGCTGATTGCGGCCGCGACGAAAAATAATTCGCCGAACGACGATGTGGTTGGTCGCGGGATGAAGGTCGCGAAGGAGCAGATCGTCGGGATGGTTGCGGCGATCGATTGGTTCACGAGCCAGTCGGATGCGGAGTTCGAAGCGGAATTTCGGAAGCGCTGCGATGTGATTGCGGCTGCGCTGAAAGATGTTCCAACGCTGACGGCGGAGGTGTTCATTCCCCCAGTGGCGAACAATGTTCCGCATTTGCTGATTCGCTACGACGTGGCGCGCGTGAAGATTGCGCCGAAAGATGTGTCGCGGGCGCTGCGCCACGGGACACCGAGCATCGAATTGAATCCGGCGACGGGATCGAGTCAGGCGAGCGCGGGGATTCCCAAGGACACGAACAAGATTATTGTCGGCGTGTGGATGCTCGAACCCGGTGAAGACGCGATTGTGGCGCGGCGGCTTCGCGAAGTTTTGATGCAGGCTGCGAACAGTTAAGAGGACTGTCCGATCGCAACGCGATTTGACGTAGTGCAGCGGTGGGTCGGTCGCCGCCACCGGCGACAACTTCGAACGAACTTTCTTCAACTTGTCATTTGAAAGACGCTCGCAACTTTGTTTGAATATCGCGCAGCGGAGAATCCACGTGAAGATTTACAATTTCTACGGCTATCTCATCATTTTGGCGTACGCGGCGGCCTGCATGTATTTCGCGCCGGCTCGTTTTGGGCCGTGGCTCGGCCTGTTGATCGGGGCGATTTATTTTATCGGCTGCTGGTTCATGGCTGGGCTGTATCTGGCCGATGTTCTGCACATGGGGATCGCGCATCGCGCGCTGGATTACAAGGAATGGTTCATCAAAACGGTTACCATTGTGAACAACGTCTTCGGCATCTACGTCGACCCGATCGCGTGGGTAAATCGTCATCGTTTGCATCACAAAAATTCGGATCATGATGGCGACCCCAACAAGATTGGGAGCGACGGCTTCTGGATGACGATGTATCGCTGTCTGATGCCGTATAGGTGTAACGAGAATCTGGCCACCGATCCGATTTTGAGCTCGTGGACGTTTCGAATTGTCGCGAGCCCGGTTTTTGCGATCGTTGCGCAGGCGTGGAGTTTTTATTTTCTGTGGAAGCTAGTCGGCGATCTGCGATTCGCGGTAGCGATGTGGGTCTTGATGCGGGTTTTCGCACTGTGGGTCAACATGATTCAGAACTATTGGACCCACACGCGGACGTTCGGCTACCGGCGGTACCACGATGAAGAAGACAACGCGATGAACATCGGCGAATGGCTGCCGGTGACGGCGACGTTCAGCGCGTGCCTGCAAAATAATCATCACCACTATCCGGGGTTGTTGCGATTGAGCCATCACGAATCGGAATACGATTTCGGATTTCTGACGGTCAAAGTGATGAAGGCTTTTGGCTTGGTACGAGCCACCGCGAGAGGTCGCGAGGTTCCGAAGGATGTTCCGCTCGCCGCGCTGAATTTCTAGGACGATTTTTTCTTTGGGTAAAACGCTTCGATCGTCTGGCTGAAATAGCTGGGCGGAAGCTCTTCGCCTGCCAGCCCGTAGGACTCCGGCCATTTCTCAGGGAAGTAATAGGTACCGAAGATTTTGTCGATCCATGGGAAATGGATCGCGAAATTCTTGTCGATGCCTTCGGGTTGCGATGTGTGATGCCAATGATGGTAGCGTGGCATCACGACAAATTTTTCCAGCCATTTTGCGTTTGGCGCGAAGTTGCAGTGTGTCCACGTCGCGTGCAGTGTGACAAAAATCAGATACGCAAAAATGATGCCCTGCGAAAATCCGAACATGAGAGGAAGCAGGATGAACGCGCGGACCAGCGTGTCGTCGACGAAGTGCGAACGCGAGCCTGCGATCCAATCGAGCGCTTTCGAGGAATGGTGAATCGCGTGAAAGCGCCAGAGAAACGGGATTTTGTGAAACGCGAGATGGACTAGGTATTCCGCGAGATCGGCGACCACGATCGCCAGGAAGAACTGCGCGAGCCAGGGCATCCGCGCGATGAAATGCTGAAGGGCAGGTATCCCCAGATATTTCGTGGCCTGCGTCGCGGGCAGCAAAACCAGGAACGACAAGATCTGTAGAGGAAAATGTGTGGACATGAAATAGACGATGTCCAGCGTCCACTGATTGCGGAATGTGCCTTGTTCGGGATATTGCGGCCAGAGTCTTTCGAGCGGCACGTAGATCACTGCCATCAAGAGCAAATCGAGCAAAAACCAATCGAGGCCGACCGCAAATCCGTCGTGCATCGTTTCGTTGATTGGAACACTCGATCCACCCAGCGCAGTTGCGGCAATCGCGAACAACATACCCGTGAACGCCAGAACTTTTTTCTTTCGCAGCAAGCACGAAAGCACGCCGAAAACGACACCCGCGACGATGAGGCATTGAATCAGGATGCGCATCGTGTGCATGGGATAGTGCACGCGCAGCTCAGGTGAGGTCAGAAATTGAGGAAAATGCAGGCAGATGACCGCGCCGAACGCGAGAATTCCGCAGAAGACCGACAGAATGCCGCTCCACCAACCGGATCCAAATCCACTTGCGTCGGCGTCGCCGAAAAAGTCGTGAATCTTTTGTTCGAGTGTGGCGTAACTCAACTTAGATCCTCTGATTCGTGATCCGATGATCGCCGAAATGTGATCGTGGGCCGACTTTCCTCAGCGTGCGGGCGCGAGGATACAGCAATTATAAAGATTACCGGGAAGCCCGAACAAGGATGCAATCGTCGCGGGTCGATTTCGAGCAACCGGTCGATCGACCGCGCCAACAACCTGTACCAACGGGCAAAATTGCGTGCGCCGGGTTCCTTCGTTGGTCGAGCTTCTTTCGCGAGCGCTTATTTCGATGCGGCTTGCACCTTTGTGCCGTAGTCGAGGCTCGTGTACCAATTGCCGCGCCCCTGCGGCGTGAGATCGAGAAAATGCCAGGTCGGCGTCAGCAGGTCGATGCCGCGCTCTTTGATTTCCGGGGACATCCAAGGATGCGCCGTGTAGAAGTGCCGCACGGCGCCGTTAGAATCGCGAGTGAAAACGGAAATCGTCGAGTCCTGACCGCCGTCGGGATTTTCGCTGCCGAAGTCGAACTTGAATGTGCTGTCGCCGGCGCTGACGAGGCGGAGCTTGTCCCACCCGCGTTCGCGTGCGAAGCCGCGCAGCGTCGGCACATCCGCAGCCGCGACCAAAGCGAAATCGAGCTTTTGCGCAAGATGATGCGCGATGCCGTTCACCCCATCGATCCACGCGGTGCACATCGGGCAGGCCTTGCTGTTCTTTTTGCCGTACATGAAGTGATAGATGACCAGCGAGCGATCGGGCTGGGACAAAAGCTCGCTGAGCCGGACCTTGCTGACCGGCGAATCGCCCGCGTTGAGGTCGCGCGGCCCTTCCTCAAATTCGTAGTCGTTCACGATTGCGCCTTGCGGCAGATCGCGTCGCATCTCGGCAACGCGTTCGCGCTGCTTCATCAATTCAATTTCCGCAAGCCGAAGCTCTTCGCGCTTCGCCAAATACTCCGCCGCCTCGTTCGTCAAATTCGTTTGCCGAAACGTCCCGTCAACCGTCGTCCTCACAATTTTATCTGCCATGATCCTGCCTCCTTCGGCGAATTTTCTGTTCGGCGAACGAAAAGGCGAATCACCCGATCGCCGAAGCGGACGCGTCACTTCCAATTTAGACGCAACTCAACCGTCATCGGGTCGTAGGCAAAGTTTTTTCGTTTGGTATGCGTCGCCGAAAGTTTCAATTCGCCGAGTGCATCGATGGCCGCGGCTATTGCAGCTTCACGATCGTCAATGCACCAGGGTCGACTCCGGCCGGATACAGCGTTGGGGCGCCTGCGTTTCCAGTAGCGTCAATCGGATAGCTCGCCACGCTTTTGGAAGGTGCGATCGACCCGAGCAGATTCTTGCCCGCGGTATCCACGACAATCTGAACGGGCGGTTGCGTGTTCAAGGTGTCCAGCGGTGTTAGCTTTCCGGTCGAAGGATCAATCGCAATGGCTTGAGCGACCCCATTTCCAGTCACGTAAAGCATTGTTCCAGAAGGGTTCATCGCCATGTAGCCCGAGGTTAAGGAAGATCCGGGTACGAACGGCGAACCAGTGATCAGAGTCAATGCACCCGTAGTGGCATTTATCGTCGCGGCGTCGATACCGGCATTCGCATTCGTTAAGGCCAAATAAACGAATTTTCCGCTGGGATGAATCGCAAGACCGTTCGGTTCTTCGTTGTTATCGCTCTGAAAGTCGAATGGCGACCCCGCAATCTCCGTGAGAGCGCCGGTGCTGTCGATCGAAAAGACGGAGATCTGCCCATTCACCATGTTGTCCCCGTGATTTGTGACATACAAAAACTTGCCACTGGGGTCGACAGCCATCTGAAATGGCTGGCCGTCGTCGTGTGCAACCGCACCGGTGGGCGTCAATGTTCCCGAAGCCGCGCTGAATGTCACGATGTCACCGGTGATGTTGTAGACAGCATAGAACAGGAATTTTCCATCCGGTGTAATCGCGAAAGGGCCGGCGTTGCCCGGCGTCACAGGCGGCACAAACGGCGATCCCGACACTTCGCTGAGTGCACCTGTCGAGGCCTGAATCGAATAGACTCGCATCGCTCCATTGTCGAAATCCGACGCGTACAAGAACTTGCCGGCGGGGTCCGGTGTCATTTGGTACAAATATTGGGGCGCGTCGAACGAGGCGGAAGAGCCTAACGTTCCAGAACTGCTCGTCACGGGAAACGCGAGAATCTCGCCTTGGCCGTTGTCTCCCGATGCCACATACAACACCTCGTCTGGCGTCGACGTCGTGCTGCCGCCAGTCCCGCCGCCGCCCGTGCTCGTGTTTCCTCCGTTCGATCCTCCACCGCATGCGAATATTGCCGCGCAAATGGCGGCTATGCACATTGAGGACAATCGTCTACGAATAGCCGGAAACGAAACAGGATTCATAGGCTCCGCCGATCTCTACTTGGGCTTTCAACGCGGTTGTAACCAACATATGTTCGCCCCGGCATCGCACTCAATATGTTCCTGAGGTATCGTCTCTAAACAGCCACCTCGCAGCACCCGCTTTCACGAATCGCCTCGAATTTGACGGGTACGCGTATATGCCCGCAAAAAAGGGACCACCCTGCGTAAAGTCTGTGCTGAGCTAACATCGCCAGCGATTGGCTTGCCCGGTTAAGGCGTCGCTCAGCCATTCAAAGCGCCGGAACAGAAGATCTAGTATCGGTTTGTGTACATATCTTGGCTGGATATCCCCGAACCGCAGTGATCGCCAATTAAGTTGATTCAACATATCTCGATTGCGGACATGTGGCGCGCCGGGTCCCTGCGTCGGCGAGGGAACAAGAGACTGCTTGAGGGTGTCTAAATACGACAGGAAAAGATGCGGCCCAAAATCCTAGCGCTTCTGGGCTTGAGCTTTTTTGTCGCCGCGACGGCGACCTTCGTACTAGCCGCCCGTTGGCTGGATTCCAGAATTTTTGATCCTCTCAGGCAGCCCGTCTCGCTGAATTCAACCCACCTGCATTCAGCACCATTCGAAATTAACCTGGCGGGAAATTACCTGGTTTTACTCCAACTCGATTCCAGTATCGACGATTGGTACGAGGATAAACGCTGCAACTACAAAACAGTTGGGAACCCTCGCTTGCAATTGTTTCGACTCGACCCGGCCAACACGGCAGCTCGTGCACTTGCGGCAAGTTCCGAACAAGTTAGCGTTTCGCCCTACGGTATTGAGGATTTCTTCGATGTTACCCCGGGGCGATATCAAATCGAGTGGGACAACACAGTAGCGGCGCCGTGTTTGGATTTCCGGCACCCACGCCTTGTGATCTCGACGAGTTCGTACGAGCAAAGCTGGGATGTCGAGCGGATAGAGATTCTCTGCCTCCTCTTGGGTGGCACCGGGTTGGCGTTAATGGTGACTGCCTATCGCCGGATGCCACGATTTGCTCGATCGTTGGCCCCTCGGGTTTTCCCGGAGATGGCGTTGCGGCAGATGCTGCCGTTCAAGAGATATGAACCCTTGCGGTTGATCTCCGAGCCGATGAATTTTGGTCTTGTTTGGGGATCGCTGCTGATGGTTTTGATGTTCGTATACATGGTTGAGGGCCGCTGGCCTTCTTACGGCCAATTTGTAAACTGGAGAACGCCGCGCACGAGTGTAGTTGGCAAGAGTCCGTGGCCGGACACACTCGGAATCTATGTCCGGTCTCCTGCGAACTTTCTTGTGAATGGCGAGGAAGTTCCGCGAGACGAACTGCGTTCGAAGCTGATCGAGCAACTTGGGAAGCGGATCGTTTGGACGGTATATGTCGAAGCCGATATCGACACCAATTTCGGCGACACGGTCCAAGCGATCGACGTGATTCACAGCTGCGGCGCGAAAGTCATTTGGATCACCCCAAAGATGCGTAAGGAGTGGGAGGATGCGGCGACTTCTTCCGCAATGCAGTGAGGGTACTCGATGTTTTGAAAATAGAGAATGGTTTCGAATTCGAGGAGTTTTTAACCGACCCAGAAAGGGATGCGCTCGGATTCTAAAGGGCGGGTGGTCCCTTTTTCGCGGGATATACGCATACCCGCCTCGAATTTGACAGGCGAAGATAAGGCGGCAATACTGGCTGCGATGATTGGCCAATTGCGCGGGCGGCTTGCCGACAAGCGACCGAATCAAGTGCTCGTGGATGTGAACGGTGTCGGCTACGTTGTGCTGGTCCCGCTCTCCACCTACGCCACGCTGGGCGATTTGCATACCGACGTCACGCTGCTGATTCATACGCATGTCCGCGAAGACGCGCTGGCGCTCTACGGATTTCTTTCTTCGCGCGAAAAGCACTTTTTCGAGATGCTGCTTTCGGCTTCCGGCGTTGGTCCGTCGCTCGCACTAAAAATCCTGTCCGGCATGAGCGTGGAAGAATTGGTGCCGGCGATACGCAACAGCGATCTGGCGCGGCTGACGAAGATTCCCGGGGTTGGGCGCAAAACGGCGGAGCGGATGGTCGTCGAACTCAGAGATAAGCTCGACGCGGTTACCGTTGAGGTCGAACGTCCTGCCGCATCGAGTCCGGCCGGCATTGAAGCTGACGTGGCGTCCGCGCTCGTGAATCTCGGCTACGACCAGCGCGCGGCCGAGACGGCTGTCTCCGAAGCGAAACGCGATGCCGGATCCACCAGTTTTGAGAAAATGTTGCGCGCCGCATTGCAAAGCTTGAGCGCGCCGAAGGGACGCGCGGCTCGACCCTGAACGCTATGGCTGATGCAAGCGCAAAACGAATGCTCGATCGGCGCGAGGCTCCGCGCATTGTTTCGGGTGCGGTCTATGACGAAGACGCGCGCATCGAGGCGAGCGTCCGGCCGACGCGGCTCAGCGAATACATCGGGCAGAAGCGCGTGAAAGAGAATATTCAGATCGCGATCGAAGCGGCGCGCAGCCGCGGCGAAGCGCTCGACCATGTATTGCTTTATGGCCCTCCGGGACTCGGCAAAACGACGCTCGCGCAAATTATCGCCAACGAATTGAGTGTTCCCATCAAGACCAGTGCGGGGCCGCTGCTGGATCGCAAAGGCGATCTCACGGCGATTCTCACGTCGCTGGAAGGCAAAGAGGTTTTCTTCCTCGACGAAATCCATCGCTTGCAGCCCGCTGTCGAAGAAGTGTTGTATCCCGCGATGGAAGATTTTCGCGTCGATGTGATCATCGGCCAGGGGCCGGGGGCGCGGGTTCATCCGCTTTCGCTCGGACATTTCACGTTGATCGGCGCTACCACTCGAGCTGGTTTGATCACGGCGCCGCTGCGCTCGCGCTTTGGTATCGTGCACCGGCTTGATTTCTACGAGCCCGAAGATTTGCTCGTGATCTTGAATCGCTCGGCGAAGATTCTGAATATCGAGATGGACGAAGGCGGAGCGGAAGAAATCGCTCGACGTTGCCGCGGGACACCACGCGTCGCCAATCGCCTGCTGCGTCGCGCCCGCGACTTCGCTGAAGTGCGCGCCGCAGGACGAATTACTCGCGCCGTCGCTCAGGAAGCTTTGCAGATGCTGGGCATCGACTCGAACGGCCTCGACGAGGTCGATCGCAACTTGATGCTCGCGTTGCTCGACAAATATGGCGGCGGGCCAGTCGGCCTCGGCACGCTTGCCGCCGCGCTCAGTGAGGAAGAAGACGCGATCGAGGAAATGTACGAGCCGTATCTGATGCAGATCGGCATGATCGACCGCACGCCGCGCGGGCGCATGGCGACTCCGCGGGCCTATCAATATTTCGGGCGCGAGCTACCGCGCCGCCAGCCGCGCCTGTTCTAGCGATTCGTCGCGCGCGAGCGTAATTCCGCCGTTGCGAGACTTTCTCGCAAGCTCCGCGTCCTCTTGTGGTGAATTCTTCCTAGATCCAGCGATTCGTGCGCTCTCGATTTTAAACGCGCTTGATCGCGTGCCAAACCACCAGCACGAGCACGGCACCGACGACCGCGACCAGCAAACTATACAAATTCAGCCCGGTAACGCCGGAATGCCCGAACGTATTGAACAACCAGCCGCCCACCACAGCGCCGAGGATGCCTAAGACGAGGTCAAGCAGCAATCCTTCGCCACTCTTGTTGACGATCTTGCTTCCGATGAATCCGGCCAAAAGTCCCAGGATGATCCAGGCAAGGAAAGACATGTTCAATTCTCCTTGCGCAACCGCGCTAGCATCCGGGCGGCGACGCGATGAAAGTGATTTCGGCGAGCGGGCGTGACTATCGCCCAATCGGTTGGCCATGCATATACACTAGTCGCTGTAATTCCGCCAGCATTGCAGCTCAGTTCCGAGAGCAGCCTTTGCTCTCGCGAAGGACGCCACTTTCTTGGAGCCCTCTTGCAACCTGAAATTGTCTACTTGTCGCTAGGGTCGAACATTGGCGATCGCGCGGCGAACCTGAATGTTGCGATCGCGGCATTGCCAGCGGCAGGAGTTCGTGTGCGCAAGGTGTCTGCGTTTTATGAGACGGAGCCGGTCGATTATTTGCAACAGGATTGGTTTTTGAATTGTGTTGTGGAGGGCGCGACTGAGATCCCTGCTGGCACGCTTCTGTCGAGGCTTCGCGAGATCGAACTGCGAATGGGCAGCAGGAAAGCGATTGCGAAGGGGCCGCGGATTCTCGACATCGATATCCTGCTGTACGGCGACGACACGATCGCGACTCCAGAACTCCAGGTTCCCCATCCGCGGATGACGCAGCGGCGATTTGTTTTGGTTCCGCTCGTGGAGATTGCACCCGCCGTGCAGCATCCGTCATGGCACGCGAGCGCCGCAGATTTGCTGGCAGCGACGACGGATCGCAGCGAAGTGCGACGATTCGATCCAGCAAAGCAAGGTTAGCAAGAGCTCGGCGTCAGCTCGATCAATCTTCGCCGCAAATAATTTTGCTCGACGGGATTTCGTGTCAGTTCCAAAGCACGCGAATACGCTTTTATCGCTTCGAGCGTTCTCCCGAGCCGTCGCAGCAAGTCAGCGCGAGCGGCGTGAAAGAGGTGATAGTCGTCGAGCGCGCCGTCGGCTCCGATTTCATCGACGCGCCGCAGCCCCTTCTCGATTCCTTCCGACATCGCCACCGCGACGGCGTGATTCAGCGCGATCACGGGAGTACGCGAAAGCGAATACAACTCGACGTACAACGCATTGATCTGACGCCAATCCGTCTGTTCGTAGGCGTCCGCTTGCGCATGGAGCGCTGCAATGGCTGACTGCAATTGATACGGTCCGACGTTCCGCAGCCGCAAGGCGGTATCGACCAACTCCAGCCCTTCGCGGATTTCGTCGCGGTCCCACAGCGATCGATCCTGCTCTTCGAGCAAAATCAATTCGCCCGCAGGATCGGTTCGCGCATTTCGCCGCGAATCGTGGAGTAGCATCAGCGCGAGCAAGCCGAGTGTTTCGGCGTCGCGCGGCAAAAGCGAGCAAAGCAGTCGCGCCAATCGTATCGCTTCGGCGCACAGCTCTTTCCGAATCAGCGTGTCGCCCGCCGTCGCGGAATAGCCTTCGTTAAAAATCAGGTAAAGCACAGCTTGTACAGGCTGCAATCGTTCTTGCAGCGTGTGCAGAGGCGGGACTTCGTAGGGAATGCGAGCCTGCTCGATTTTTGACTTCGCGCGAACGAGCCGCTGAGCGAGCGTCGCTTCCGGAACCAGAAAGGCGCGCGCGATTTCTGGAGTCGTCAGTCCTCCCAGGGTCCGCAGCGTGAGAGCGACCTGCGCCTCCGTGTTGATCGCGGGATGGCAGCACGTGAAGATGAGTCGCAAACGATCGTCGGGGTAGTTCATCGATGACGCGTCGAACGCGGATTCGGCGTCGAGTTCCGCTGGATTGTAAGAAGTTGGCGTTTCATAGCGGAGCGGATCTTCTTTTTCGCGCCGCGTGCGGTCGCGTCGCAGCGCGTCGATCAATCGACGATGCGCCGCGGTCGTAATCCACGCCGCGGGATTATCGGGCACGCCCGATTCCGGCCAGCGCGCGATCGCCGACGTGAAAGCGTCTTGCAGCGCTTCCTCGGCAAGGTCGAACGAGCCGGAAATCCGGATCAATGTCGCGATGATACGTCCCGACTGCTGCCGGAACACCGACTCCGCGACGGCCTTCGCGTCGGTCATCGCGCTCGTCTAAGCGGTCCGCGCCGCAGTGCCAGCTGTGAAATAGGCGCCGGCGAGAAATGCTGCGATCAGCAATTCGGTGACGGCGGGCGCGTTGAAAAAATATTTAAAAGCGACGACCGTGGTCGCAATGAAGTTCAAGCAGAAGAGAAGAAGGATCGGACGAATCTGCACCGCATTCGTCTTTGCAATGCTGCCGAGTTGCCAGAAGAAAATTCCTTGAACCAGCAGCGTGATCGCCACCAGCCACCCATAGCCGAAGAAAAAATCCCAGTATGTCCGCATCGATCCCATCACATTGAACGAGCGCGACTTCATCGCCTCGATGATTGCAATCTCGGGCGCGCCGTTGTTCGGCTTGCTGAGCATGCCGCCGATCGTGTGTAGGATCGCGTGAATGATCGCCAGCACCGACGCGATGCGCAAAAACAGGGTGGTCTTCATGCAGATGCTCTCCTGGTTAGAAGCGTTGAGCGATCGGTTCAGTCTGCTGCCGAGGCCGCCACAACCCGATGCGGCTTCAGCACCGACTCGGGCACACCTTCAAATTCGACGAGCTGCCGAATCTCGATCGAACCCTGCGCGCCGCCGCACGTGCTTGGAATTCGCCCGGCCCAATAGATGGCCTCATCGAGATCTACGCAATCGAGCACGTAGTAGCCGGCCAGTTGTTCTTTCGTTTCGGCAAACGGACCGTCAGTCGCGAGCACTTTGCCCGCCTCGAGCCGAACGGTGGTCGCCGTGTTCGTGCGGCCCAGTCCGTTGACGGCGACGAGCATCCCGCGCTCGCGCGTTTCGCGCATGACGGCGGCGTGCGCATCCCGAATCTTCTGGGCTGCCTCGGGAGACATCTGGCTCAGATCGCCTTCCTTCGTATAGATCAGCATCATGTAACGCATCGCGGCATCCGTTCGGCCCAATCTAGGCCCGTCACATCGGCATCAGTACGACGCCCGAGTTCCGAGAAATCGACAGGTGCCCCTTAAAATTTTCAACGTAAGCATCCCGCGCCAGGACTGGCAGCAGGCTCTCCTCAGTGGCGACACAGTAGCACAGGCTCCGGTAGCGGCGGCATCCTTGCCGGCGTTTTTCTGCTCCGCTCCCCGTCAACGATCGGCCGTGCAAGGTTTTCCCGATCTGCCGTTCTAAGCCCCAGCGCGACCCTCGCGCACTGGAGGCTCTCATGCTCAACCGCAGTTTCCTGTCCTCGATGTTTCGCAACTTTATCAGCCTTACCGCTGTTAGCGGACTCACGCTTGGCGCGGTGGCTCCGACGATACCGGGAAACGCACCCGCGCCCGATCCCAGCTCGGCTACAGAAAATTCATGGCGGCTGCTTCCTGGCATAACGTATGAAAACATCACCCTGTTTCCGGTCGTAAGTTCAGGCAGTGCAGATACATCCGCGTTTCTGACCCTGGATGAAGGCCTCGCCAGCGGCGAGGTCGTGGTGACCGAGCAAGGAGCCGGCGGCATGTTCCGTTCCGAACGTGGGTCGCCTGCGACTGGCTCCAACCGGGCAGCCTCGGTGAATCAGCTCGTCTTGATCAACCGAAGCAAGCGTCCTCTCTTGTTGCTGGCAGGCGAGTTGGTGAGCGGCGGTAAGCAGGACAGGATCATCGGAAAAGATCGCATCGTCCCGGTAGGGGCGGAGCCGCTGCCCCTGGACGTGTTTTGCGTCGAGCATGGCCGGTGGTCGTCGGGTTCTCGATTTTCGGCGGCGAAAACGATGGTGCATCCGAGCGTACGCGAGCAGGCGGCGCTGGCGAAGGACCAGAACGAAGTCTGGACCGCGGTTCGCGCTGGTTCCACCGCGAGTGTGGCTGTCAACGGCAGAGCCGAACCGGTGCTCGCGGCGCCGATGATTACCGCGGATTCGATCAGCGAGTCGGTCGAAGTGAGCGCGCCGACGCAGGCGTATTCCAAGATTTACGAGGACGGACGAGTCGGCGCTTCGGTGGAAGAGATGGTGTCGAAGCTGGAGCGGCGGTTTGAGAAGTCGGTCGAAGGGCTCAAGGGTGAGCGTGTCGTCGGGGTCATTGTGGCTTACGGGGACGAGGTCGCTTGGAGCGACGTGTTTGCTTCGCCGGAGCTGTTCAACCACTACTGGATGAAGCTGTTGCGCAGCTACTCCGTGGAGGCGTTGGCTCGGCCGCAAATGCGCGAAGTGGCGAGCGAAGGAGATGCCAGGGAATTTCTGCGCCGGCTCAACGGGAAGCAAATCGAGGAGAGCGAGCCCAACGTCTACCGCTGGCGCGAAATCACCGAGGGCCGGCTGGCTTTAATCGAGCTTGATGCGCTAACTCCGAAGCCGGTGACGATCCATCGCCTCTTCGTTCTGCGCACATCGTAAGTTCAACCGCAGACGCGTCCCAGTTTGGTCCACTGCCAGTTCGAACAGACACCATGTAAAAAGTACCAATTGACAAGTGCTAACGAATCTGTTAACATGCACTGATTCAGAGGACCGCCTAGAAGTAACCCGATCCACCTCAAGCTTAAATTCTCAAGCAACTCTACGTAGGGGCGCAGCACTGCTGCGCCCCATCTTGCCCAGGCCTAAACACGCGCACGCTCTGTTTCTTCCGAGAACTCCGTGAAGTCTGCGGTGAACTTCTTAGCGGTAAATTCCCATTTTGGGAACGATCAGCGGGAACCCGTATCCCCGAGGTTGGTGCGCACTCGATTGCGCCGTGCCTTCGTCGCTTCCGACTCTTGCTTCTCGTACTCAGCCAGCTCTTCATCCGTATACGAAAACGAATCGCGCGCCGCGAACATGGAATTGCTACGCCCAGCTTGCCGTTTCTTCTTCTGAATCTGCCCAAACTCATGCCGAACCTGCCGCAGCGGCGCTTCAATCGCCTTTACTTCAACAAGCAGATCGCTAACTTTCTCCAGAAAATCGTGCAAATGGAACGGCCGGACCACGTACGGCAGCTTCGCCGCCTCCAGCGCTCCAACGTACTGGCCACCCGACATCTCGGGCAGTATATAAAGGACGCGCAGCCGCGCGCCTTCCGCCGCCGACACGCTCGAAAGCTCCCGCAGCGTCACAAACAGCGGGCTATCGAGCCCGATCAGCGCGACGTTCGCTATAACCAGCGACCATTCGCCTGTTTTTAGCTCAGCCATGAACAGTTTCGTATCGGGAACGATCCGGACGCGCCAGCCTTCGGAGTCCAGAATCTGGCGCAAAGCGCCCTGACCGGCAGGGTCGTTATCGAGCACCAGAATGCCGATCTGTTTCGTCACCGGGACCGGTGTGGGAGAGCTGGACATACCCCTATTTTAACGCCCCAGAAGCGGCTGCGGCGGCTGGCGAAAGCCCGCTCGTCGAATCGGTGAATTGGCCGTTAGGACAGGGAAGAAGTACTAGCCGCAATTGAGCGGGGGCTACTTACCAACAACGAGATCGGCGCCTTCCTGATAGCGCTTGGATTCGCTGCCATCCCAAAGCTGGCGATAGACGAAGTAAGAGGTCGCCGTGAGCCGCCGCGTATAGAAAATCTGCACGCCGTCGCGCGACCATTCCCCGTGGCGCGCCCATTCATCGGACGGGCTCATCAGCGTGCGCCGCTTCGCCTTCACTTCATAAAGAAAGACCGCCGCGGCAATTCCCATCTGATCGGTCGGCGCGCCCGCTGGAGCCTTCACATACGGCGCGGCCACAAGCAGCAGATCCGGATTGATCGGATTCACTCGAAACGTGTCAGATCCTGTGATGTCGAAATCGTTTCCGCAAATTTCCTTCAACGGAATCGTCTGCGTCGTGCGTCCGTCATCCGTAATCCAGTACGCATTCTGCATATCGCTGGCGAGCAGTGTATGCGCATCGACCCAGCCGTGCAGCGAAGTCAGGCTACCCGTGAAAACCGGCGTGCCTTGCTGCGGCGTGCCGGCGCTGAAAACAAAAAGCTGCCACTTCTGATCCTGATAATTGAGATACGCGACGCGCGTATCGTCGGGCGACCAGAACGCTTCACGCACTCCACCGTGGACGAGATCCTGCGAGCGGCCGGTGGCCGTGTCGTAGAGAACGATCGTGCGCTCGGGACCGTTTGTGGTGTCCGGCCGTGTATAGAGCAACTTCTTGCCGTCGTGGGAAAGCGACGGCTCGGTACCGTTTTGCGCTGCGACCTTACGAGTTTTGCCGAGGCCGACGTTGACCTTGGTTCCGCTGACGTATGCAATCGCGGTCGGCAACTGGAATTTGATGACGTCGGCGGGCAGCACGGCCGGAATTTTATCTTCGTCGTCCGGATCCGGCTGATTGTTGATCTTCGGGAAGAGTTCGGCCGCGATGCGCGCGCAGCCGTTGAGCGTGCCTATCTGTCCGTGCTGCGCCACTGCGCGAAATGTGTACTTGGCATTCGGATCATTGGCGGGCGCGCAGGCCTCCCGAGTCAGATGCACGGTGACATCTGCCCCGGTCGCGGAATCTTTCGCGCGATACGTCCAGGCGTCATTCGTGCCTTCGCGTTGTACGTCGATCGGCTCCAGCGTGACCGGTGGATAGTTCGGCCGATCCATCCGCTCCGGCCCCTTGATGCCGATACGAATGCTCCACCCGTTTTGCGTCCCATCGGGTGGGCCGAACGCGAGCAGCAAGATTGGATAGTGCGTTGATACCGGCGAGTTCGGCGCCGCAGCGGGAGTTGGCGCGTTGGACGGATTGGTCGAGGATTTCTTGGATTGCGACTGCGTTTGCGGCGTTGCCGGCGCGGGTTTTGTCTGCGCCGCTACCAAATTGGTGTTGGAACACAGTGTAGTCGCCGCGATCGCGAAGATAAAAGTTGCAAAACGCTTCGAGAAATCCGGGACCGTTCGCAAAACTTTCCTCCGCGGCTGCGACTGTCGCTTCGATGGGTTCGATGCAATTGTCGCATGCCCCGACACGAGGCCGCGAGATTTCGGACGGACACTTACCGCGTCGGTGAGCAGCGCAAGAATCTTACGGACAAGCGATCAAGCCGTGGGACCTTACCGCACCGTAAGCGTCAGGTTTTGACTCTGCGAAGTAGTTCCGGACTTGGCGGTGATCACGATCCTTTGCCGTTAGCTGTTCGCGCCTCGTTGTTTCGCTTCGATTGTTTCAAGTGGCTTGCCGTAGTCTCGTTTCACATATCCCTGCTTCGATGTTTGCACGCCGATTTCGCGATAGATTTCCGGATCGCTCGGTTGCCACGTTGCGAGTCCGTCGACATAGCGGTTGAACATGCAAAACGCGGCGGCGATTAACACGGTATCGTGAATCTCTTTGTCCGTCGCGCCTTCCCGCCGCGCTCGCTCGACGTCGGAAGTCGTAACACTCTTGCCGCCCTGTTGCACTTTGCCTGCGATGTTCAGCAGCGCTTTCATCTTCGGCGAGAGTCTCGTGCCCTCGAAATCGCGCTTCATCTCGGCAATGAATTCGTAGTCCGCGTCTTTGCCGCCAAGATGCTGTGCGGCGGTCGAGCCGTGGCAGCTCTGGCAGTAGAAGCAATCATTCTGCGACGAAACATACGTCGCGATCATTTCGCGCTCGGCGGGCGTCAGCGAGTGTGGCCCCGCGAGCAGAACCTGCGCCAGTTCGGCGAGCGGTTTCGTTGTTTCGGGGCTAAACGTCATCGGACCGCGAATGCCCGGAAGCCCTTCGGTCAGCGAAATATGTGCCATCGGAATCCTCTCTTTCGCCTGGCCTCAACCGCCGCTCAAGCCTGCGCGGCTTTTTGCCCATCCTGAAAACGATCGCGCACATACCCTTCATGGGCAAGCTGCTCGCCCATCGCATGGTAAGCCTCGCGACCCAGCGGCTGAAATGTCGCAAGCCCATCGACGTAGCGGTTGTACATGCAGAACGCCGCCGCGATCAGCACCGTGTCGTGAATCTCTTTGTCGGTCGCACCGTGCTGCCGAGCGCGCGCAATATCTTCGCCCGTGACCTGCTTGCCGCCCTGCTGCACCTTGCCGGCAACGGCGAGCAGCGCCTTTAATTTGTCGGACACCGCGGCGCCTTCTGGATTGATTTTGATTTGCTCGACCAGATCATAGTTGCCCTTGAGATGCGCAGCGGCCGCAGCGCCATGCGAAAGCTGGCAAAAGTTGCATTCGTTTCGATACGAAACATGCGCCGCGATCATCTCGCGCTCAGCCGAGGTCAGCGTGTTCGGTCCGCGCAGAAGCGTCTCGGCAAGTAGCAACAAAGGTCTCGCGGTCTCGGGGCTGTAAGTGAGCGGACCTACGATCCCCGGCAAGCCTTCGGGCAGTTGAATGTGAGCCACGGGAGTTCTCCTCGATAAGGCGGAAATGGGCGCGCGAGGCAACTCTGGAGGCACGCCTGAGCCGCGACAATAGCGCAAAACCACTACGGGAAATCCCGTCTGAGGCGGCTCGTTGGTTATCGAGTGTTAGACACACCCACTTCTGTGGCTAGGCTTCCCTAGCCGAGAGTTAGTAGCATCGTTGATGAGGGCGAAGTTACGCTTCGCTTAGTACGGTACGCGCCCGACTTCAAAGTCAGCGCGGCACCCTCGATCGACCCAAACTCCGCGGCGATCGTAGCCCCACGTGCGGTTGTAAACGCAGTCGGCATCGCTGCGTTGACGCACGAGACGAACGCCCCCATTCGTGTTGATCGGGCAAACGTTGCGCCGCATGTCGTTCGACGAGCAAGTGATGATCTGCGTGCCCGGGCCGGGAGCGGGCGTCCAGCCTCCGCCACCGCTACCGCCGCCGATCTGAAAGTCCGCGCGGCAGCCGCGATCGACCCAGATGCCACGCCGATCGTAGCCCCAGGTGCGGCCGAAATCGCACGCCGAGCCGCTGCGCTGGCGAATCAACTGCACGCCGCCGCGCGTGTCGGTCGGGCAAACATTCCGCCGCCCGTTGTCCGACGCGCAATAAATGTTGTAGCCGTTGTCCCAGCCGCCCCAGTTCGGGCGCGTAATGACGAAGTCGGCGCGGCAGCCGCGATCGACCCAGATGCCACGGCCGTTGATGAATCCCCACGTCCGATTAAAGATGCAGGGCGAATCGCTGCGTTGGCGGACGAGCTCGACGCCGCCGCGCACGTCGGCGGCGCAATAGTTGCGTCGCATGTTGTCGGAAGAGCAGGTGATGAGCTGGCTCTGCGGATCGGGCGAGGCGTTCGGTGTCGCGGCCGGCGCTGCGGCGGGCGTCGGATTCGCGTTCGCGCTCGAATGCGTGCTGAACACCAGCATAAACATGAGAACGACGATCGCGAGCGGAGCGAGCGTGACGGCGGAGAATCGATACGAGCGACTTGCGGAAGGTTTCATGGCTGGCCTCGCCTCAGTGACCTGGAAAAGCTGAGCTGAAAATAGCGGGAGGGAGCATAACAGAAGTGGCAGGGCAGGGCGCCATCAAGCCGTAAACCTCAGATCGCCACTAGGGCAAAGAAAAAGCGAAAATAATTGTTGACATGGCGAAGAAAAGGCGAAATACTCGGTCGCTGTCTGAGGTGGGCTATGTCTTCCTTTCTCTCCAACTCGGCTTCGGTGGCTCCCCACCGGCGTCGCCTCGCTTCGCAACCCCAGCTTTTCCCCGTTGGCCCTCAACCCTCTGAACCGAACATGCATGGCCCAAAACAAGTGGCCGATCGCGGTCCTGCCCCGATCGCGGTTGGTCCCGGTGAATCTGCATCTCAAAGGTACGCCCACGCTGGAGCGACGGGTTGCCCCCCGCCTTGCTCCGGTGCCGCTCCGGCTGAGCCGGCGGCGGTGGCTTGCTGTGGTGAGGGTAACAACGCCCACCACCACGGCGTCCAGGTTCGAGATGCGGAAGCGCCGTTGGTCGGCATCGCCCGCCTCGCAGCATCTTCTCCCTCCGCCGAAAGCGTGCGGAAATCCGAGCAGCGACCCGAGTATTTCTTTCTGCCGGTGCGCTCGATCTTGAATAAGTGCGACTCGAACCGCGTCCCGTTTGAGTGGACGATCAATCCTTACAGAGGATGCGAGTTTGCCTGCAAATACTGCTACGCGCGCTACACCCACGAATATATGGACCTCGACGGCGGCGAATTCGAGCGCAAAATTTTTGTGAAGCAGAATGCCGCGGCGTTGCTCGGTCGTGATGTCGAGCGAAAATATTCGTACCAGCGCGCGGGAGCCGACGATGGTCGCCCTGAGCACATTGCGATCGGCACCGCGACCGATCCCTATCAGCCGGCCGAAAGGGAATATAAGGTCACGCGCGCATGTCTGGAAGAATTGGCCAAGCGCGAAGGCCTGAGCATTTCAGTGATCACGAAGTCGAATCAGATCGTTCGGGACATCGACGTGTTTCAGCGCATCGCAGCTCGATCGGAGTTGTCGCTCAACATCACGGTGACGACATTGCGCACGCGATTGGCGAGACTGCTCGAGCCGCGTGCGCCCCGTCCGGATTTGCGGATCGACGCGATTCGGCAGTTGAAGGCGGCTGGGTTGCGCGTTGGTGTGTCGGCGTCGCCGCTGATTCCCGGGCTTACCGATCGCGAGGGAGATCTGGAAGCGGTTGCGGCGGCGGTGAAAGATGCCGGCGCGGAGTGGTTTTTTTCCGGCGTGCTCTTCCTGATGCCATCCTCCGCGAAGCAATTCCTGCCCTTCATTCGGGAAAAATTCCCGAAGCTCGCGCGCCAATACGAGCAGTGGTATTCGCGGAACGTGTATCCGCCCGAAGATTACCGGCGAAAGATCGCGGAGCGCGTCGCAAAGATCCGCATCAAGCACGGATTCCACACCCGCCCATTCGAGGAATTGCAACGCCGCGTCCAAAGCCCGCAGTTGAGCCTGGCCTGGAACACAGCAGCGTAGCGCTGGCGCCCTTGCCGGCGCGTTTTTTTCCTGTGGGGGAACGGCATTGCCGTGCCCGTCTTGCGCCGTGCCGGTCTTAGCCCGCTTCGATACGTATGGAATCGAAACGCCGGCTACGGCATGATGATGCGCGACTCTTCCCGCTTCAATTCCTTCGTCTCCGGAAATTGCCCGCGCAAAAATTCAATGTATCTTCGCGAACGCAACCGCCCATTCGTTCGCAGTAACCCCATCCGATACAGAAACACGAGCAGATAAAAAATATCTGCATCCTTCAGCGCGCCCGACGTCCCGTGCTGCGCCTGAGCTTGCTTGATTTCCGCGACGAACCCGGTGAGCGTCGCATAAAGCTCGCGCCGCACCACGCCATCGGGCGGCTTCTCATAATAAATCCCGGTCATCAGCGTTTTGTACGTCTCCGCGAACGCCTCGATCACGGCGAGCACGTCCGTATCGGTCGCATCATGGTGCGCCACGCAGAATTTCGCGATCGTAAACGCAAACGCAGCCATCAATTGCTGGTGAATGTGAACCGTATCGCGCGGAATCTGCACGTCGAGCAGCGGCGTGTCTGCCGGCAACGCCCGCGGATGTTCATCTTCATAACGATGCGCCGCGATCAGATAGGTGCACTCGACTGGACAGTCGATCGTGACTTCGCGCTCTTTTCCGCAGCAAACGGCGCAGATCTTTTCGCCCTTCGCCAGACAGAATCGCTGTTCTTTTCTTTTTTCGCAGATTGGGCAGGACACGGTCAGCAGAATACGCTGTGTCGCGCCAATTTCAAAAGCGTCCAGCGTCAACGCGCCAGAAGTCTACGGCCCGACGAGCAAATCGGATTCAGGCACGAACGGCTTCGTGCGCACATACTCCGGCCGGAATCCCATTCCAATCACACGCGCCGGAAATTGCCGCAACCATGGATGCCGATCGAGCAAGCGCAACGGCAGTGGCAATGGCGAAAAACTGATTTTCCCATCGAGCGTCGGCTCAACGACCCGTTTGTGCGCCTGCACTTGCAGCGCCTGCGTCCATTTCGTCGGCGGTAGCCGCCGCATCTGAACGACTTCGAGCGTGCCGTCGATCAGCGAACCCTCCCGTATGCGGTCCGCGCAGATGTTCGCCATGGCCACGGCGTCTTGAATCGCAAGATTAATTCCGATACCACCGACCGGCGACATTGCGTGCGCTGAGTCGCCGATGCAGAGCAATCCAGAGCGCCACCATTTTCGCAACCGATCGACTCGCACGGAAAGCAAGCTCACGTCGTCCCAGTCGCGCAGTGCCGAGGTGCGTCCGGCCAGAAACGGAGCGACGTCGCCAATGTCATCGCGAAATTTTTGAATGCCCCGCTGCTTGAGCTGTTCAAAGCTGTCTTTGCGAATAATGAACGCGCACTGCCAATAATCGCCTCGATTGATCGTCACCAGCATCTTGCCGGGCTTGAGATGGCCGAGCATGTACTCGGCATCGTTAGGCTCTTTCGGCAAACGCATCCAAAGGACGTCAATCGGCGCACCAAGATCGTCGATCTCGAATCCCGCGCGCTCGCGGATGACCGAGTGGCGGCCGTCGGCCCCGATCGTCAACACAGCACGGACCTCGAACGGTCCATTTGGAGAAGTTCCGGTGACTCCAACGATGCGGCCGTCTTCAATGAGCAGATCGGTCGCCTGATAGCGCATCAACACGCGAAACGTCGAAAACTTTTTCCCTTCTTCGGTCAGGAAATTCAAAAAATCCCACTGCGGCATCAACGCGACGAATTTGCAGTGCGTCGGAAGACGCGAAAAATCGCCGATCGTCGCCGTCTTGCCGTCGAATCGACCGCTGATTCGCGGATATTGTTGATGCTTGTGCGCCAGAAAGCCTTCGAGCAGGCCTAGCTCCCACATCACCTCAAGAGTGGAGGGATGAACGGTGTCACCGCGAAAATCGCGCAGAAAGTCGCCGTGCTTTTCGAGTACAACCACATCGACGCCGGCGCGAGCGAGCAGATATCCGGCCATCACACCCGCGGGGCCACCGCCCACGACACAAACGCGGGCGTCAATGCGTTCGGTTGTTTGCGCGTGCGCCGTTTGATCCATGATTCGACTCTACTTTGAATCTAGGCTGAAATCACTTTGTTGCGGAAGCGCCTCGCGGCGACTACGAGCAAAAACGTTCCGATCGCCAGGAGCGCGAGTCCGTCGGTCCAGAGATGGCGAATCGTCGCACCGCGCAGGATCACCCCGCGCGTGATGTTGATGAAATACGTTGCGGGGATTAGGTAGCTGATCGGCTGGAAGAGCGCCGGCATCGTCTCGCGCGGGAAAATGTAGCCCGAAAAAAACACGCTCGGCAAAATTGGCAGAAACGCGAGCTGCATAGCTTCGGCTTGCGATGCAGCTTTGCTCGATATCAGGATGCCGAGCGATAGAGCCGCGAAAAGATAAGGCAGCGCCAGACCCGCCAAAAGCAGGACGCTCCCGTGAATCGGCACGCGAAAAATAAAACGCATACACGTCAGGATCAGGCAAAGCTCGAAAAATCCGACGCACAGGTAGGGAAGCAGCTTGCCGAGCATTAGGCCGAATGGTTTCACCGGCGTGACGAAAAGTTGCTCGAGCGTTCCACGTTCCTTTTCACGCACGATCGAAAACGCGGTGAGAAACGTCGTGACGTTGAGCAGCATGATCGCCGTGAGTCCGGGCAAGAAGAAATTTGGCGAGCGCGAATCGGGATTGAAAAGCATCTTCGGCCGCATCTCCACGGCCATCACGTTGCGATCTTGCAGCACGCGCTTGAGCGACTCCTGCAAGCCGATCGCATTGCTCACGTTGATCGCTTGCCCGGCAACCGATGAATCGGAGCCGTCGATCAGCACGAGCACTTGCGCGCTCATGCCATGCAGCAGCTTGTCGGAGTAATCGACGGGCACTTTGATTCCGACCCGCGCCTTGCCCGCCACAATGATGTCGTTCATCTCGTGATCGGTCTGCACGTAACGCATGATGTAAAACGTATCGGAGTTTTTCAGCTGGTCGATCAGCTCGCGGCTTTCCCGGCGCCCATCTGCGTTGTAAACGACGGTCGGGATATGGCGAATATTTGTGTCGATTCCAAATCCGAGCAGGAACATCTGCATCAACGGCATCGTCAGCGAAAAGAAAAGTGTTCCCGCGTCGCGCCGGATGTGCAGCGCCTCTTTATAAAACACCGCGCCGAAGCCGCGAAAGATATCACGCACGTTCGGCCTCCAGCTTTGCCTGGTGCTTGTAGGTCAGCTCGACGAAAACGTCTTCCAGGCTCGCCGCCAGCGGTCGAATCTCGGCAACCGCAATCCCTTGCTTCAGCAACTTATCCTGTAGTTCACGCAGATCGGTGTGGTCGTCGATCAGCGCGTGAATCGACTGCCCGAAAATTGTCGCGCTGCGGATTCCCGCCATCTGGCGCGTGATGCGCAGCGCGCGCGTCACTTCGGGCGTCGTGATCTCGACGCGAATCGTTCCTTCCGGCCGCACCTCGGGAAGTTCGCGCAGCGTATCAGGCGTGCCGTCTGCAATAAGTTTGCCGTAATAGATGTAAGCGACGTGACTGCAGCGCTCGGCTTCGTCCATGTAGTGCGTCGTGACGAAAAATGTGATTCCGTGGCCGGAGAGCTCAAACAACAAATCCCAAAGTTGCCGCCGCGCCACAGGATCGATGCCCGCAGTCGGCTCATCCAGGAAAAGCAATTTCGGTTCATGCAGCATCGCGCAGCCGAGCGCCAGCCGCTGTTTCCATCCACCCGACAATTTCCCCGCCAGGCGATCGAGATACGGACCGAGCCCATTTAACTCGATGATTTCGTTCATCCGTCGCTTCAGTCGATCGGTCGGCAAACTATAAATGCGCCCATAAAACGTGAGGTTTTCATTGACCGTTAAATCGTCATACAAACTGAACTTCTGTGACATGTAGCCGATCCGCTCGCGCACTTCTTCCGCATGCGTGCGAACATCCAGCCCTTCGACTTGCGCCGCGCCGCCCGTCAGCGGTAGCAGTCCTGTCAACATCTTGATGACCGTCGTCTTCCCGCTTCCGTTCGGCCCTAGAAATCCGAAAATTTCACCGCGCTTCACTTCAAAGCTGACATCGTTCACCGCGGTGAATTGCCCAAAAGTCCGCACGAGATGCTCGGCGGAAATCGCAACCTCAGTCGGCGCAAATGAGTTGCCCGAAGTCATCGCTCAGCTCGCCGCTTTCAATTTCACATCCGCGGCCATTCCGGCCCGCACGCGATTCGACGAATCATCGATCCGCACTTTCACGCCAAAAACCTGATGCACCCGCTCTTCCCGCGTCTGCACGTTGCGCGGCAGAAACTCCGCCTGCTGATTGATCTGCTCCACGACGCCATCGAAAACCGTGTTCGCAAACGAATCGACGCGAACCTCAGCCTTCTGCCCGAGCGTCACATGACCAATCTCTGTTTCCGGAATATAAATCCGAATGTAGATCTGATCGCGCTCCAGCAGCGTCGCCACCGGTGTATTCGGCGCGATCAAATCTCCAGGCCGCACGTCGAGCACCTCGACCGTCGCATCCGACGGCGCCACAACTTCACGCTCCCGATAACGCGCTTCGTCATACGAAAACGAAGCCTTCGCCAGATCGACATCTTCGCGCCGATTCCCCCGCACGAATTTCTCGTACGTCGCTTGCGCTTGCTCATATCGTGCCTGCGCCGACGCGATCTCTTCCGCCCGGTAGCCATGATTCAACATATCGAGCTTCTGCTGCGCGTTCGCTTGCGCCGCGTCGGCCATGCGCCAGGTAGCTTCTGCGCCATCGCGTTGCTGCTTCGACACCAAATCCTTCTGAGACAGCGCCTCGTATCGGTCGTAGTCCAGCTTCGCGCGCGCCGCATCCGCCTTCGCTCGTTCCAGATCCGCCTGCGCCGCCGAAATATCCTCGGCCCGATACCCATTCTTCCGCTGTTCGTACTCCGCCTTCGCCGCGTCCACCGCCGCTTTCGCTTCCGCAATCTCTTCCGGCCGATACCCTCGCGCCGCTTTTTCCGCCGCCGCTTTCGACTGATCCAACGCCGCCGCCAATTCCTTGTCGTCAAACGTGATCAACACCTGCCCGGCCTTCACCGTGTCGCCTTCGCGCACGAAAATCTTGTCGATGCGCCCGCCAACCTTCGATCCGACGCGAATGTCCCGCGCCTCGACGGTGCCCGAACCTTGCAGCGACGAATCGCGCGAGAACCATCCTTCCGAATACGCCAGTCCCGCAAAAATCGCCGCGACCACCACCACGATGATCACAATCCGCTTCTTCATCCGCTTCTCCTGCAAACTCTACGATTTCGCTGCGCCCGAAGTTACCGGCTCGCGAGGCACAAATCCCGTCCACAAAATATCGATCGCCCGCTCCAGCCGTTCCGCCAGAGAATCGTCGCCGTATACCGACCAAAGCAGCAGCGTCCCAAACGTCATCTGCCGAAACACGCGCGCAATCTCAACCGCCGGTACATCGCGCCGAAACTCCCCGCGATCCTGGCCAATCTGCACAAGCTGCGCCATCAGCCCCTCGCCGTGGGCGTTTTTCTTTCGCATAACGTCTCGCACGGTCGGCGAAGACAGATTCGCCTGCAGCAGCGCCCGCACCATGTCGGGCTTCTTCGCCGGTTCAGCCGTCAGTTGCTGCGACAGCGATCGAAAAAACTCGCGCATCGGCTCCTTGCTGCTTCGCGCGTACTCCACGAATCGCTCCATCTTGCCGAGTTGCATGTCGCTGAACGCGATGAGGAGGTGTTCTTTGCTTGGGAAATAATTGAAGAAGGTGCCTTTACCGACGTCCGCTGCGTTTGTAATGTCCTCGACGGTCGTTTCCGCAAACCCTTTCTCGGCGAAGAGCCCCATTGCAGCAAGGAAGAGCCGTTCGCGCGTCTCCGCGCTACGCCGGCTCCGGCGATCTGCGCCTTCCGGAAGCCCACCGCCCGTTTCGATCAATTGCTGCTCGTTAAGCTCGGTCATGACCTATAACCATTAATGACTATTGGTCATTTATGGTCGCAAGTCAAGCCAAATTTCGCCGACCAGACCTCCCACAATGAAAAAGGCCCCGGTTTCCCGGGGCCTTTCCACAACCATTAATTTCAAAGTCGCCAGCTAAACCAGCTCACTGTGGCGGCGGGTTATCCGATCCCAAGTTCTTCGGCGACTTCTGATTCAAATACGAAACCAGCCGCTGCGCCGGAGGTGGCACCGCGACCGCGCCCTTGAACACGATCGACTCCGCCTCAACCTTCTTGCCATATACGCGCTCATTCGCATCATTATCAGGCCGAACCGTCGAGCCTTCCAGCGAAATGCCAGCGAACAATCCGCGCGATCGAGAATAGCTCAGCACTTCCGCGCGCAAAGTCACGTCCGTCGCCGCAGCCGCCGTGCGCCCCTTCGGGCCAGCTGCCACCGAAGCATCCGCGCCCAACTTTACTTTGCTGTTGAGAATCGAATGCGCGCCGCGTCCGTTCATCACCAGCAGCACAAAGTCCGTCGCCTGTCCGCCGAGCTGGAATCCAACGCTGCCGCCTTCGAGCGCCATCATTGTCGGCGCGCTCCACGGTCCCGTGTAGTGCTCGCCCGTCCGACAAGTCATCGCGCCGCGGCCATAGCTGCCGCCGATCACAAACGCCGCCTTCAACACCGACGGGTACACGATCACGCAGTCCGCCTTGTCCAGCAGGTCCTGCGGAATGTCGTCTGGAATATCCAAGATTTCTTTCAGCACCGTACCGCAATTTTGCAGACGGTCCGCTTCTTTCTTGTCCTGCGCTGCCGACAGCGGCAAGCCTGCCGCCATCAGAAAACCCATGAAATACGCACCTATTCGCTTGTTCATTTCCTCACCTCAGTGATTTGAGGGCGCCGAAAGTTCCCCAACTCTCGTTCGCACCGTTGGAACATCCGACCCAGCAGAAAAATTTGTTACGTTCCGGTTCGACTATACTTTCTATCTGCTGAATAAGCCAGCGCAGGATGAATCGTGAATAAGAAATTACCCGCGAAACGAAAGGTTTTGGCGACGGTCGCGACGATTTTTTCGCTTGCAGCGGCGAATATCGCCCACGCACAATCCGTACCCGCGCACCCCGCGCCTTCCGCGTCCCATGGCGTTCCAGCAGCGAAAACTCCCCAACAGCGCCGCGACACCACCGCCGCAAACCGTTTCTCGGCACGCGTCGACGTCGCGCTCTCCAATCCCGCCGCCAGCAAAGGCGAATGGGGCCTGCTCATCGCCGACGCCGCCACGGGCGAAACCCTCTACGCGCTCAACGATGACAAATATTTCGTCCCCGCTTCCAACATGAAGCTCTTCAGCACCGCGCTCGCGCTCTCCAAACTTGGCGTCGATTACAAATTTCAGACCACGCTTGAAACGCGCGGCACAATTTCCGACGACGGCACTCTCTCCGGCGACCTTTTCCTCGTCGGTCGCGGCGACCCCAATCTCTCCAATCGTAAATTTCCTTTCAATCTCAAGGAAGAATTCGACGGCCCGCCCGAAAAAGTTCTCGCCGAACTCGCCGACAAACTCGTCGCCAAAGGCGTGAAGCAAATCAAAGGCGACGTCGTCGGTGACGACAGCTATTTCCCGCGTGAGCCTTACCCCGACGGCTGGGAAATCGGCGACATGGTTTGGGAGTACGGCGCCGCCATCTCCGCAATCGTGCTCGACGACAACACCGCCACGCTAACTCTCGCGCCTGGCATCCTCGCCGGTGACGCCGTCAAAGCCGAAATCGCTCCAGTTACGCCCGACTTCTACGTCGAAAACGACGTCGTTACTTCCGCCGCCGAAGTGAAATCCGATATCACGCTCACGCGCGAGCCCGGCGCCCAACTCGTCGTCGTCCGCGGCACGCTCCCCGCCAACAGCGCGCCACGCAAACTCATTCTCGCCATTCACGAACCCGCGCTGCACGCCGCCGCCGTTCTCCAAAAACTTCTCACCGACCGCGGAGTCAAAATCACCGGCAATTCCCGCGCCGTCCACATCGCCGAAGTTCCCGCTGACACGCCGCCGCGCGCCGTCCTCGCCGAACACATCTCTATCCCTCTCGGCGACTCCGTCAAGCTCGTCAACAAAATCAGCCAGAATCTCCACACCGAAATGCTTCTGCGCACCGCCGCGCGCCAGTCCGGTCTCTGGGCCAAGCCCGAAGACCTGATGAAATTCCCAACAGATTTCTACGCCGCCGCCGGCATCGCGCCCGACGACGTGATTCAAACCGACGGCTCCGGCCTCTCACGCCACGATCTCGTCACGCCGCGCGCGCTCGTCGCGCTTCTCAAATACGCGCAAACGCAACCGTGGTTCCAGGCCTACTACGCATCGCTCCCCGTAGCTGGAATCGACGGCACCCTCGAAGACCACATGAAAAATACGATCGCCGCCGGCCGCATCCACGCAAAAACCGGTTCCGTCGAACACGTTCGCACGCGTTCCGGCTTCGCCGAACTTCCTAGCGGCCGCACTCTGATTTTCTCTTTCCTCAGCAACAATCAAGGCGGCAAAGGCCACGAAGCCACCGACGCGCTTGACGCCATTTCCGTCGCCATGATCGAGGAATTCGACGTAAAGCCCGAGCTTCCGTCACGCCACGCGAAGCCCAACGCTCATCCGCCGCACTGAGCTAAGTGCCCAGCGCCGCTCCGCACGAAGTGATACCGTGAAGCGGTGACCGCTGCTCCGGAATTCACGCCAAAACAAAAAGTCATCACCGTCTTCGGCAGTTCGCGCCCGCGCGAAGGCGAACCCGACTACGAAGATGCTCGCGCACTCGGCTCCGCATTAGCCGCCGCCGGGTTCGCCGTTTGCACAGGCGGCTACGGTGGCGTGATGGCCGCCGTCTCTCGCGGCGCGAAAGATCGCAACGGCACGGAGAAAAGTTGTCGATGTGGAAAAACATTCGGCGTGACCGCCGAATTCTTCGCCGCCGCTAAAGCCAACGAGTGGATTGACGTCGAAGTCCGCGTCCACACCTGGCAAGACCGCCTTTTCGAGTTGATTCGTCTAGCCGACGGCTTCGTCGCCTGCAAAGGCGGCACCGGCACGCTCGTCGAGCTCTCCGTCGTTTGGGAGATGCTCAACAAATCCGTGATCCAGTCCAAGCCGTTCGCCGTCCTCGGCAATTTCTGGGAGCCGGTCATCGAACGCGTGCGCGAAGTCGAACTCGCGCACCAAGCGCCCTGGGGCGAAGCCGGCGGCCGCCTGATCCATCAAGCCGCCACCGCCGCGGAAGTGGCGTCCTATCTCGCAGACAAACTAAAATAGAACTTCATGTCGCGCTCCGCCCAGGACGTTCTCGAATTCGACAAGCTGCGCGAACTCTTGCGCCAGCGCACCACGTGTGCGCCCGGCCGTCGCCACATCGACGCGCTCGCGCCCACCAACCACCGCGCCGCGCTCGACGCGCATTTTGCTCTCATCCGCGAAGCCCGCGAGTGGCTCCGCAGTGGACGCGAACTCGGCTTCGGCGGTCTCGCCGATCCGCAATCGTGGCTCGATCGCCTCGAAGGCGTCGGTACCGTCCTTGAGCCGCGCGAATTTCTCGACGCCGCAACGCTGCTCGACACCGCCGCCTGGCTCAAGCCTCAATTCAAGGAAGACGCCGCAAAATTTCCGCTGCTCGCCGCCCGCGCAGCATCGCTCGCCGATTTTCGTGATCTCCTCGCCGCCATTCGCCGCGCGATTCTTCCCAACGCCGAAATCAACGACGACGCCTCCCCTGCGCTCCGCCGCATCCGCGCCAGCGTTAGCGAAACGCGCACTGCAATCCAAAAGACGCTCCGCCAAATTCTCCGCTCCCGCAATGCCGACGCCGGCGAAGACTACGTCACCCTCCGCAACGATCGCTTTGTCATCCCCGTTCGCGCCGAGCAGCGCCGCTCCGTCCCCGGCGTCATGCACGGAGCCAGCGCCACTGGCCAAACCGTTTTCCTGGAGCCGCTCGAAACTGTCGAGTCCAACAATCAACTCGTTC
>Ga0206939_10051_pt1 | contig 35071 bp, 30 predicted proteins | sample Alteio_BWOrgHeat_10_FD_152921 | JGI IMG/M metagenome (GOLD analysis project Ga0206939, IMG submission 152921) | Enriched cells from forest soil in Barre Woods Harvard Forest LTER site, Petersham, Massachusetts, United States -... | ecosystem: Environmental > Terrestrial > Soil > Temperate forest >... | reverse complement strand
CTTTGCTTCGCAGTTTCGAGCACTGCAGAAAATTGTTGTGCCCACGCCAGCTCGCAATCGAGCGCCACCGAATAGGGCAGATATTTATCAAACAACTCCGGGGTCTTCTCCAATGCCATAAGCTGGTTCAGCCGATTTTTGTCGGAGCGGAGGAACATGCGGAAACTCTCAACCTTGTCCAGGAGGTCGCGTCCGGCGCGGGTCGGCGTCCGAAGCAAGGAGTGAAACAGGAAGTGAGTGCCGACGAATGCGACCAGTATCAAGAGCACGAACACCGACGTGAACCTTGCGAGCAGGCCCAAAACGACGAGCTCCGCGGCGGCAAAGGGAAACGCCAATAAGCTGCTGGAGCACGCCTGTCTTAGCAGTTTTGACCGCATGCTGCCGCCTGCCCGTACTCCCTTCCACAGTCGCAGGCTCTGGCGCACCAGAAAGACCGCGAAAATGCTCCATATGGAAAGCCAACAGGTGAGGGCGCCCAGGACAATTCTGCGCTCAAACGTCTCCGCCGCTACCATGCCCGCCAAGGCCGCTACGGACAAGACTATACCGGGCATGAGGTACTGCTGGTTGGTAACGAAATAGATCTTGTCCTGGGCGGCGTGAAGAGTCTTCTTCATGACAGCTATGGCTTCGCTGAGAACGGCGTGATTACTGGTTTGCAGTTCGATCTCGGCAGCAGCATCGCCGCCATCCTTGGTCCCATCTTTGTGATCATGGGCTCCCCTGCGCCCAGGGAATAATTTGGCGGCCGCCGCGCTTTCTTCTGCCGCCAGCGATTGCGCACCGGCCTTGCTCCGCTTGAGCGTATAAGTGCCGTCGCGCTCTTTGATGGAAAGATAGTCTTTAACCGCCATATTAAGAATCGCGGCAGTGAAGGTCTTGTCATCAAAACCCATGCGTACCAAGTAGCGCATCGCCGCTGGCGACACTCCGGCTGGGGGCTCGTAAATCGGCGTGATCGCAGATTTGGCGGGACCTCGACCTAGCAGGAACCATGCAATGACGTAGTACAACCAGACCACCAGCAGGCCGGCAACACCGGCCAGGGTCGGCCGATTGTCTTCAAGAAAATAAAGGAAACGAGTTTTGCCGTTTGGTTCCTGGACGTAGCCCTTAGGCCAGGAGACGGCCAGGGTGAATCCTTCGCCTGCAGGCAACGGTTGCGTGCTTGCAAAGCTGACGACGGAGCCGGTTCCAGTTGCGGAGGTGAAGTCTTTACCCCGGGCGCCTGGCGGCCCGGTGTAGCCGTCCATCCGTACGGCTGAAATGGGAATGCTTTCGGGAAGCGCCACGGTCGCTGATACGTGTGCGATGGGGAACAGCCAACCTGTCCCGGTAACGTTCCAATAAAGCTCGTCATGATCGGCAAAGAATCCGATTTCCCGGTCCGCCGTGTAGGTGAGCGTGTAGGTATACTCCCCGGGTGCAAGGATCACGTTCTCATCTCCAACGTAGATCCGCTTCCCATTACTTCGGTCCCTGACGTGGAATTGCTCCGGCTGTCCGTCGCGGGATACTTCTACAACCTGAAAATGTATGACGTAGCGGTTGCCCAGCCGATCCTTATAGCGAGTAGGAAAGTCGCGGTAAATGCCGTGGTGGATTTGTACTCCTGCGCTGCGCACACGGATGGTCTCTCGCACCAGCAGCGAGGCGTCTTGCTGCACACGGAGGTCGCTGTGGTAATCCAGGATTTCTTCACCTGGCTGCGGGAAAGCCTGCGCGGATGCGCGACAGCAGAGAAACAACGAAGAGAAGAGTGTGCAACCGGCGATGAGACTCCTGATTGCGGTCTTCACTCTAATCTGCCTCCAGCATTGTTCCGCCATAGCGGTTTCCGATTGGTGTAGACCGAACCCGGATTTCCTGTGGAGCTTGGTGGTGCCATCGAACTGCATGCGGCTTTCCCTGGAGAAAGCCGCACAAGATTGCCTTCGGTGAGTGCCGCGCGCAGGAAATTCGGGGGATCCACGTCGCCTTACGTGTTTTTCTCCCAAGGGAAACCACTTCGCCCTCGCTTTATGAGACCACAGTAATTGCGAAACCGCTTTAAAAAGCCCGATTGGTGGGTTGCGTTTGTTCGGTGCTCTAAGTGTTGAGGAGTCGGCCAAAGTTCTGGGCGTTTCCCGGACGACGCTTAAGAATAACTGGAACGTGGCCCAGGCGTGGCTTGCGCGTGAGCTGCGAAGCGACCGGAAAGGTACCTGAAATCTGGTTGCAAAAAAGCGATGCCGCCATGTCCTGAACTTTGATCTCCCGAAAATGCTGGCCGCTTCGTAACCTGTATGATTCTTGAACAAATCAGGCGTTCGCGAAGATTACTTAAGTTTGAGACTGGGAATAGTCCCCGTTGCTTTGCGTCCTGCAATAAGTCACATGAACTGTGCCGGATCCGCACGGCAAATAAGAAAGGCGGTCACGTCTGCGTTTGCCCACTGCCCAATTATCGTTGCTCAGTGCCCCGAAAGTGATACTCCCAGGGCGGTGCAGCTTGAGTACGATAGGCCCACTCGATTGTCCGGGAGCACCTCCGGACGGCGATCGAGGAAGTTCACCCCACACTGGAACGAGGTATAAAACCATGCGTTTTCTTCCAACTTGCGCCTTGCTATTGTCTCTCTCTGCCCTGCCAGGACTCTGCCAGAGCAACACCGGCACCAACACCGCCACGCCCACGGCCCTTCCGGCGAATGCAAACGATTCGTCGGTGGACTATTCTGCCCTGCGTGAACGCCTCGCTGCACAGAACAAGGTCTTGCAGGATCAGGTCAATACGCAGCGCGCAACCGTCAAAAAGAACCAGATTCTGCTGAAAGACGCACAAAGGTTAGACGCCTCTAACAAGAAGCTTTTGGAGGAGAAGAAGAAACTCGAGGCCGAAAACACCGACCTTGAAAAGCAACGGCAGGCCCTTAGGGATTCGGAAAAGCCGACCGAAACTGTACAAGCCACAAATTCCCCGAACTAAGGTCAGCCATGGCGGACACATGCTGGTTCCGGTGTAGCTATTGAAGGTTACCGAGCTTCCCCAGTTCGGGGGAAGCTCGGCCAGCCTTCGCATGTTGGCCCCATTTCCGAATAACTGAATATCCGCTAGCCCACCAAGGTGGCATTCTCCCCCAGCCGCCCAACACGGTACAACTGACCGAGGTGGAGGGCAACATGGCTGATTACGGAAAGTGTGCCCAATGTGCCAGGGAGATTGACTCGCAAACCGGCTACTCCAATCGCAGCGGTGAGCGCATTTGTATACCTTGCCAGTTTTCTAGCCCTGCCCACGATGAGAGCGCGACAAATATCCAGGCCGCCGCCGATCGCAAGCCTAGCTTACGTCTTGGCATCGGTGCCGGTCCTCTCGGGCGTATCGTCGTATCAATTAGCGAGTTCCACCGTAGATGTCAGGTAGCCAACGAGGCACACGCGGCTGGTAGCGCGGCTCAAAGAGCAGGTGAACCGGGGCACAGCGCGCCGATGAGCAGTCTGCGGCAGTAGCTCTCGTTCTTCGTCACATTACCTTCGTTCCAAAGGCCTTATTGGCCATTGCGTCCCTGCGGCTGCCCGCCGCAACTTTTATCCCTCATTCATCTCTTCTCTGCTGAAGTGCTGTCCCAGCGTCAACACGCTGTTGGCGCCTCATCGCTTCATCGAAAGCTTGCGATCGTCCTTCGAGCGCGTGCTATCGATCCAGCCGCTCTATAGGGTCTTCACCTGCCTCAACGAGTGATGTTCTTCATGCGAGACTAGCGTACGGGCAACCGGGGCGCCGCAAGGTGGAATCGGGGATGTACAATCCCAGCGACCCCAACGGTCCTAACGCGGAGTATTTCAAATGAATCGCAGGTCGTTACTCAAACTTGGCGGACTCTTTGCTATCACCCTTCCCGCGCTCGCCTTTCAAGAGGAAAAGAGCAAGCTGAAAATCACTGGAGTGCGCCTGGTTTCCACCCGGGCGAAGCACCCCGTGCCCACTTACACGCCGGCCCCGGGATCGTGGTCGACGGGCGGCGTGGAAGTGGCAAATCCCATGTCGATCTACCCGCAGTACAAGGCCACCCGGTCGTTGTGGAACCCCGATCCGGGCAAGCTGCTGGACTTTACCGTCGAAATTTCTACCGACAAGGGCGTCACAGGATACGGGACCGGGGGTCAGGGCGGAGGCCCGGTGGTGGAGCAGCACCTGGTGAAGTTGCTGGTGGGTGAGGATCCCTTCAACGTCGAGCGCCTCTGGGACATCATGTACCGGTCTACCCTGCCCTATGGACAGGCCGGAATCGCCATCAATGCGATCAGCGGGGTCGACCTGGCGCTTTGGGATCTGATCGGCAAAGCGGTCAACCTTCCGGTGTACGAGCTCCTCGGCGGTCAGACCAAGCCGCGGATTCCGGCATATTGCACCGGCAACGATATCGAGCAGCATATCAAGTTCGGCTATAAGCGGCTAAAACTTGCCATGCCCTACGGCCCCCCGGACGGTTGGCAGGGGCAGCAGAAAAACCTGGATCTGGTAAAGAAGACGCGCGCCTTGCTGGGGCCGGACGGTGACCTTATGCTCGATTGCTATATGGCGTGGAACGAGCCTTACACCCTCGAGATGGCCCGCCTGGTCGAACCGTATCGGGTGTATTGGATGGAAGAGTGCTTGCAGCCGAGAGACTATGAAGGGTTCGGCCGGCTCAGCGCGGAGATAAAATCTACCCGCATGGCCACCGGCGAGCATGAGTATACGAGGTACGCATTCCGTCAATTGTTAGACCACCGCGGAGCGGCGATCTGGCAGCCGGACATACACTGGTGCGGCGGGATGACGGAACTGCGGCGAATTGGCGCGTTGGCAGCCGCCTATGACATCCCAGTGATTCCGCACGGCGGCGGCGGCTTCGATTCGATTCACTTCATCCTCGCCACACCGAACAGTCCATGGGCCGAGATGTTCATGCCCCCTCCCGGTGGCCCCGACGAAGTCTATCGGCGCTTTGAAGAGGACAACCACATCACTCGCGGCCCGGAAGGAATCTATGCGCGCCCGTCGGACAGCCCGGGGCTGGGCTGGGATATAGAGGTGGTCTAAAGCGTTTTCGCAAACATATACGATGCTGTGAGAGTGGTTATTGCAGGCATTCTTTCCGTCGGGCGGAAAAACGCACCCCTGTAAAAAGGAGTGAAGGGTACGGCCTTTAGGCCGTACATAATCGCTTTGAAATGAACGCGGCTTTAGCCGCCGAGGCATTGTTTCTCTGTTCTAAGCCGTTTCCCTCATCGGCTGAAGCCGCGTTCATCTTGATCTTTGGACGGACGGGCGGAAGAGACTGTGTGAGAACTCGGACTTACAAATCCAGCCCCGAAAGGGGCGGCCTGAACTTAGCCCAGGACGTTAGTCCTGGGACACATTGCAGCAATTCGGCTAGTCCCGCAGGGACGGCCGAGTCCAATCCCGCCCGTTTCAGCCGTCCCTGCGGGACTATTCATCTCTCCCTGCCCAACCCAGGACTGCGTCCTTCGGCCTCCGTCCTGGGCTAAGTTCAGGCCGCCCCTTTCGGGGCTGGATAATCCGAGTTCTCACACACCCTCTGAGGGCCGTCCCCTTCATCGAGTGACTTTTTCGCAGCCTGTTAAAGCTCAGGTCTGTTTGGGGCGGCCAGTTGCAGGGTCTGTTCCCCGCCTCGCAATGGATAGTCGCGGCCGTTCCAATCCAGAACGCCGGGCAGTCCTTGCGGCAGAGTGATGAGGAAGGTCGCCTGGGTTTCGTTACGCCGATACTGCACTCGGATTTCCCCGTCCGGATGCGGCATCGCGGCTTCAAAGTGTTCGAGCGTGCCTGGATTCGGGGCAATGCGAACCGAGGCAAAACCGGGGGAGCTGGGATGGATCCCGGCAACAATTGTCAGTAGATCGTACATCGGGTGCGCGCTCCAGGCGTGCGTATCGGAGCGTGTGGGCTCCTTGTTTTCTGGAGTGGTGGTAAGACCCATTGCAATCATTTCCCGCCAGGGCCTGATTGTATCCAGGTAATACTCACCCAACCCTGCCTTATCGATGGCCCGCGACAAGTAGAACTGGGCGTGGTAATCGACATTCGCCATCTCGACGATGGGTTTTTCACCCAGGTTCGGTGCGATGATCTTGCGCATCACTTGCGCCTGGTCTGCGCTCGGGATCGCATCCGTCAACACGCCATAGATGTTGGTGTATTGGCTGTATTGCTTCTGTTCCGGAGTATCCGCGAGCAAACCAAGCCTGGCGTTCCAGCATTGGTGATACACAGATGCAGACGCCTTACGGGCGGCGGCCCGGTACCCCTCCGCCAGATACTTTTCGCCGAACGCATCTTCCAACTCAGCTGCTTGTCGCAGCGTATCGACAAATGTGAGTGTCCGCAGTGCAGACTTTGTCTCTTCTGGGTGATGCCAGGCAGCATCGTAGGGCAAAGGCTTCACGAATCCGTCGTCGAACAGTTTCTCGAAGAACCACTCCAGGACTGGTCTTGTTCCGGGGAGCAGTTTTGCAACAATGGCGCTGTCTGGACGGTACATCCAGTAGTCATGGAGCATATCAATGTAGCTGAGAGAAAAATAAGGAATGAACTGCTGAAGCGACGCGGGATAACGGCTTTGCGTAATACCCTCAGGAACGCGGGATTCGTCAAAAGCGTGCAGCGCCTGTCGCGCTAGTCGCTCATCACTGGGCACGGTGTAGGAGATCAGAGTCTGAACACGCGTATCGTCGATGTACTGCAACTGTTCCCAGAATGGCGTATCCATATAAGTGTCATGCGCGCCTAACCGTGCAGTACGCCAGCAAATCTCCCAAATCCTCGCGAGCAATGGATCACTGGATGCGAATGTGGCTTGTTGTACAAATGGGAAAGCGCTGAAGTCCGCCGTAAAGCCGTCGAGATGTAAAGGCTCACCTTCCGTCTTTATTTTGAGTTGAAGATAGCGCCAGGTCCGAAACCATAGCGGCGTAAACGTGCGGCTGGGGCCGCCGTCGGGCAGAAACTTATCGAACTGGCCCAGGACAAGACGATCGCCTACATCGTCCCGATTGCCCCGATGATGGCGAGCGTCGTACAAAGCCTCTGTATATCCAATGTCTATCTGAGAGCCCTTTCCTCCGCTTACTGTCAGTTCAGACAAGCCGGTGACCATAGTTGCCCGATCGAACAGGATTTCGACTTCTGCATGGGGCGGAATCACGACCGGGGCCACCGGAAATTGTTGGGCGGCCGGCAGATTCGTACGCACGACCTTCCCTAGGGTTGTGGGTGCAAATTCCATTTGCGGTAGAGCGTCTGGAACCAGGTCCCACCGGTTGTGGGAATCGAGGCCAGGCGGGACGGCAATGCTGTCCCGGGGGTAAATCGTCTCGCGCATAACCCCGGCAGCCGTGACCCAATGCGACGATGTGGACGACCCGGCATCTTTCCAACCCCAGTCATAGAGCTGTGCATCCAATTTCTCCCCCGGATCGGCCGCCCAGTAGAACATGAACCCGTTGGCAACCCTGGGGATGAAATCCTGACCAGGGTCCTCTTCCACCTGCCATGTGGCATCTGTATTGACCACCGATTCAGAGGTACTATCGCCCTGCATCAGGAAAGCGGTGCGCTCGCTGATGACCGCAAGCGGAGCGTAGATGCCGAAGTTGAAAACGGTCGCGGCAATCACGTTATCGCCGGGATGTAGCGCCGGCGCCAGGTCGAAGGTTTCATAGCGCCAATGCGCCAAGTCCCCCTTGGCCGGACCCTCCCCGATCCGCATGCCGTTTACGTAAAGGAGGAAGTGATTATCCCCGCTGACCTCAACTGGAAATCGCGCGGGTTTGGCATCCAGGTGAATGATCTTGCGAAAATGGAAGACGCCGCGTTCGCGCGGCGGAGCAGTCGGATGAGAGATCCATTCGGCCGTCCAATGCTCGCGTGGCGCCGGCTCAGGGGAGTCTACAGCCACAGATGATTGACAGGCCAATAGGAAAAACAAGACAGGCGCAATTGAGCCCCAGGGATGGGAACGGCTGGTTCGAGGCACATTTCACTCCGAAGGCTTAAAGTAAGAAGAGATCATACGATATGACCGAAATCAAAAGCACCGACCTTCTGCAGCAGTTCGCCAGCGATAACTATTCCGGGATTTGCCCCGAGGCATGGGCCGCCATGGACGCGGCCAACCGCGGCCACGTGTCTGGCTACGGAGACGATCCCTGGACCGCCGCAGCCGCCGACGCCTTCCGGGAAATGTTTGAGACCGACTGCGAGGTCTTTTTTGCCTTCAATGGCACTGCCGCAAATTCCCTGGCGCTGGCTTCGCTCTGCCAGTCCTATCACGCCGTCATCTGCTGTCAATCCGCCCACGTAGAAACCGATGAATGCGGCGCCCCAGAGTTCTTTTCCAATGGTTCCAAGCTCTTTGTTGCCGAAAGCAGCGATGGGAAACTCACGCCGCTGGCCATTCATCAGATCGCGACTAACCGGCAGGACATTCACTACCCTAAGCCTCGTGCCGTCACGATCAGCCAATCCACCGAAACAGGCCGCGTCTACACCGTGGAGGATCTGCGTGCTCTCTCGGCGGTTTGCAAGAAACATGGGTTGCGGCTGCATATGGACGGAGCACGCTTCGCGAATGCCTGCGCCAGTCTTGGCAACTCGCCCGCGGAACTGACATGGAAGAGCGGCGTGGACGTGCTTTGCTTCGGTGGCACAAAGAATGGAATGGCTGTGGGGGAAGCAATCCTCTTCTTCGATCGCAAACTCGCCGAAGACTTTGACTACCGGTGCAAGCAGGCCGGGCAACTGGCCTCAAAAATGCGCTTTCTTGCCGCTCCCTGGGTGGGCATGATGGAAAGCGGCGCATGGCTGCGCAATGCGACTCACGCAAATGACTGCGCGCGATATTTAGCTGATCACATCTCAGGTGTTCCTGGCGTCCACATCGTCTCGTACCCTGAGGCGAACGCTGTGTTCGTCAAGGCCTCTGACGAAATTCTCGAGGCTCTGCGCCACCGGGGCTGGAAGTTTTATACCTTCATCGGGGGCGCCGCGCGCTTCATGTGTTCATGGGACACACGTCGAGAACGGATCGATGAATTCTGCCGCGACCTGCGTCTTTGTGCCGAACAAGGCGCGATGCAAACCAAATGACGACCGTATCAGCCGTCCCTACGGGACGGCTCCGGAACGGTTTGGGGTGGCCTTTTCGGGGCTCATTCCCGAGTCCGGTAGGTATCTACCAAATCTCCAGGCTGAGACCTTTGGCGACGCGGTAAGACGTGATGAGTTGAAAGTCCGCGCGATCGGAGGTTACCAGACGCGCCCCGTGGGAGAGGGCTGTGAGAGCAATCAACACATCAAAATGAAGATTCCGCAGCTTTTCAGGTGTGAAGCCTCGATCTCCCCGCACCTGCCCTAAGAGTTCCCCGGAGTCGCGCCAGTTTTGCTTCGTCGGCACCCATATTGGATGGTTTTTCTCCAAAGCCTTTAAGAATTTGCGTTCTGCAGGTTTGGTGGCGCCTCGCCACAGCTCAGCCAGAACCACCGCAGAGATCCTTATCAATCCCGTGAGCGAATCAATTCGATCCTGGTATTGCCCATGACGCAGCTGACCAATAAAGATCGATGTATCAAAAACTACCAGACTACTCATCGTAGCCATCAAAGGACAACTTACCAGCTTGCTTCTTCATTAGATTCTTAAAGCGTTTGAGTGCGACGATTTCGCTGAGTGCAACGTGGATAGCTTCGGTTCGCGATTTCACCCCCAGGATCTTGGCCGCTTCATCGGCAAGATGGGTATCGAGTCGGATCGAGGTCATGGTGACAGCCATGGGGCGCGTTCTCCTATATATATATTATGTCGTATCTGTATATACAGGTCAAAAAGCCGGGAATCTCGGTGTGGCCGACCGAGCAGGGAGTATCCCGATTGTTCGTAAGAACAGCGCTCACCCCATCTCCTTAGGATGTAGCGCTAGCTGCAAAGCCTCCGCCAGGTGCACAGCCTGGCGACCCGTAGCTTGAAAGATCTGCTCGCGGCAACTGAAGCCATCGGAGACGATCAGCGCATCCGGCTCCGTCTGCCGCACTGCCGGCAAGAGCACTCGTTCGCCGATTGCTTGCGACACCGCATACTTTTCCTTCTGAAAGCCAAACGGTCCTGCCATTCCGCAACACCCGGCGTCGAGGGCCCTCAAGTCTGAACCCATCTTGCGAAGCAAGGCTTCCTCGTCCGTCATCCGCATAATTGCTTTGTGATGGCAATGTCCGTGGAGGAGCACCTTTCGCGGGAACTGCGGAGGCTGATAGCCAGGAGCATGGTGTTGCAGGAATTCGCTAAGCAGGAAGGTCTGGCGCCGAAGGCGGTCAGCGCGCGCATCCTCGGGAAACAGGTTTCGCAGTTCGTCGCGGAACACCGAAGCGCAGCTTGGCTCCAGAACAACGATGGGCAAGCCGGCGTCGATCTCAGGCGCAAGCACTTGCATGATATTTCTCAAATATCGCTTGGCTTTGTCGAGCATTCCGAAGTCATACAGCGGTCGCCCGCAGCATAGATGAATCTGCGGGACACTCACGCGGAAACCCGCCTGCGTAAGTACTTCGAATGCGGCCTGGCTGGTCTGCGGCCTGAAGTAGTTATTAAAGGTATCCGCCCACAGGACCACGCTTCCGCCTCCGGCGGCAACCTCGTGGTGGCGTGCCCATTGCTGAAAGCTGATAGTTGCGAGGCGCGGTATCTGGCGCTGGGGTGCGAGCTCAAGGGCTTTCTGCAGCAGCCGTTTCGAGGCATCGCCTAAGAAGTTGGCAACGCGCGGAGCGAACGACCCCAATTCCGCCCAACGGTCGATCATGCCAAAGGCGTAGGCATGGAGCGGGCGTCGTTTTCCCTCATAGTAATGCGACAAAAACTCAGCTTTATAAGTGGCGAGATCGACGTTCGCCGGGCACTCCGACTTACAGGCCTTGCATGCCAGGCATAAGTCGAGCGCCTGCTTGACCTGTTCGTTCTTCCACCCACCGTCGATTACTTCACCCTGCAGGAGCTCAAAGAGCATGTGTGCCCGTCCGCGAGTGCTATGCTCCTCTTCCAGCGTCACCATATAACTGGGGCACATCGCGCCGCTGTCGAGCTTGCGGCACGCTCCGAGTCCAATGCATCGTGCAGCGGCGTTTGCGAAGGAGCCGCTATCCTCGACGAACTTGAAATGCGTCTCCGGTTGCAGCGGTTTGTAGTCCGCGCCCAGGCGCAAATTTTCCGTGGGCAAATAAGCATCCACCACCTTATGCGGATTCAGCTTGTTCTGCGGATCCCAGACCGCCTTGAACTGGCGAAAGGCGTTCATTAGTTCGGGCCCGAACATTTTCGGCAGCAAAGCACCACGCGATTGCCCATCGCCGTGCTCGCCTGAAAGCGAACCCCCGTAGCTCACAACCAGGTCGGCCGCCCGTTCAACAAACTCGCCGTACTTGCGAATGCCGGCCTCGCTCTCGAGATCAAAGCTGACGCGCATGTGGATGCATCCATGCCCGAAGTGCCCGTAGAAGGCTCCTTCATAGCCGTACTCGTCCATCAGCGCGCGAATATCGCGCAAATAGCGGCCCAGTTTTTCCGGCGCAACCGCCGCATCGTCCCAACCTTCCCATTGCGGCGACGCTCCTGGCGCGAAGGCCGCTGCCCTTGGCCCGGATTCCCGTAGAAACCAGACATCTCGTGCCTCGACCGGCGTGTAGAGCCGGGTGTTCGGAGGGTCGGGCACATGCTTCAGACGATCGATCAGTCTTTGAGCGAGATTTATCGCCTCCTCCGGATCATCAGACCCGAATTCAACCAGCACGATACCGCGCCCCGTGGGAAGCAGATCCAGTTTGGGAGCGCCCTTGCGCCGCAAACCATCCACGATGCTTCCCTCGAAACCTTCAAAGCCGATCGGCGCAAATCTCAGGATCTCAGGAACATGGTCTGCCGCAATAAAAGCATCGCGATACCCAACTCCAACCAGCGCCCGATGCTGTGGGCTGGGGATCAGCTTTACCTTGGCTTCCAGCACCGTCACGCAGGTGCCCTCAGTCCCAACCAGAGCGCGAGCCACATTGAATCGCTCGGGCAGCAGCTCATCAAGGTTGTAGCCAGAGACCCGCCGGGGAATCTGCGGGAACTTTGCCCGTATCAGGTCGGCATATTGGTCGCCGATGGCGCGCAGCGCGGTGTAAATCTCGGCGCGGCGCCCGCCTTTCTGAAGGATGCTAGCAAGATCGTCGCTCGTCGTAGGGCCGACGGTCATCTGCGTTCCGTCGTAAAGCAGAATTCGCAGCTCTTCGACATTGTCGACCGTTTTGCCGCCCAACAAAGAGTGGGTTCCGCAAGAGTTGTTCCCGATCATGCCGCCGATCGTGCAGCGGTTGTGCGTCGAAGGGTCGGGCGCGAAGGTCAACTTATAAACCTCAGCCTGACCGCGGAGTGTATCGAGAACCACTCCTGGCTGCACCCTGGCAAATCGCTGCCTCGGATCGAGCTCCAGGATGCGATTCATGTACTTGGTGAAATCGATCACTACGGCAACATTGCAGCACTGACCAGCCAAGCTCGTTCCGGCTCCGCGCGCCAAAACCGGGGCTCCGTATTTGCGGCAGGCCGCCATGGCAGCCACCACATCGTCCGCGTCACGGGGAACGACCAACCCGATTGGGATCTGGCGGTAATTCGATCCATCCGTGGAGTACATCGCGCGGCTTCCGCGATCAAAACGGACTTCTCCTTTAATTTCCCGCTTCAGCTCTTTTTTGAGCTCCGCTGCTTGAGGAAATGTGTCGACGGGTTTTGCGTGGGAACTCAGCGGAAGCGGCGCGAGCGTTTGCATCTGATTGCCTAGCGGCCGGCTGACACTGGGATCTTGGTTTCGATCGGAGCAAGCGATTGAAGCGCCGCCGTAACCCCGCCCGGCTGGTGAGGCACACCAGCCAGGCGAAGGCCCATTTCGACTCCGCTGAGGGTTCCTGCCAGCATCAAATCATTGAAGCTGCCGAGATGCCCGATGCGAAACACTTTGCCGGCGAGTTTGGAAAGGCCCGCTCCCAGCGACATGTCAAAGTTCTCCAGGATAATGCTCCGCAACCGGTCCGCATCATGGCCTTGAGGCATAAACACAGCGGTGAGCGAGCTTGAGTACTCACGAGGATCTTCGCAGACAATTTCCAGGCCCCAGGTGCGGACCGCGGTGCGAGTCGCTTCCGCATGACGCGCATGGCGGCGGAATACATTGGCCAGACCTTCCTCATGCAACATCTCCAGGGCCTCCCGCAAACCGTATAGCAGCGTGGTTGCGGGGGTGAACGGAAAATAACCGCTGCGATTGGGTCCCAGCATCTCCTGCCAATCCCAATAGGAACGCGGCAATCGTGCGCTCTTATTCGCGGCTAGCGCCTTTTCCGAGATGGCGTTGAAACTCAGACCCGGCGGCAACATCAGCCCCTTCTGCGAACCGGCAACGGTCACATCCACTTCCCACTCGTCGTGACGATAATCAATGGATCCAAGGGAAGAAATCGTATCCACCATCAGCAACGCCGGGTGGTTGAACCGATTCATCTCCCGCCGGATCTCTGCGATTCCGCTGGTGACTCCGGTTGAGGTTTCGTTGTGAACCACCATCACGGCCTTGTACGTATGGCGATCATCAGAGTCTAGGCGGGAAGCTAATTCTGCCGCGGCCGCGCCCCTGCGCCAATTGCCCGGCACATAGTCGACCACAATTCCGAATCGCTCCGCGAGTTGCCGCCAGAGCTGCGAAAAATGCCCCGTCTCAAACATCAGCACACGATCACCGGCGGATAGCGTGTTGACGATTGCCGCTTCCCATGCCCCCGTTCCCGAGGCAGGATAGATCACCACCGGGCCCTTGGTTTGAAATACGGGGCGGAGATTTTCCAGCACTTCGCAGCCTAGTTTTGAAAACTCCGCGCTGCGATGATCGATGACCGCACGATGCATCGCCCGCAGGATTCGATCGGGTAGGTTTGTGGGCCCGGGAATTTGCAGAAAGTGCCGGCCGGCGCGATTCAAGATGATCTGCGAAGATTCTAATCGATATCCTTCGCGAGGCGATATCGCGTAAGCCCCATCGGCTCCAGAAACTCCTTCAGCAAGATCTCTCCTGGATGAACAGCAAACACTGACTTGATCCGCGGTGCTGCGTGAGACATAACGTTTCCTCGATGTTTGAGTGCTAGTCTACTTGTTTCAAGGGACAACCATGAGATCAGAAGCATCGCGTTTCTTCTCTCTCCTTCTGGGCGCCACGCTCTGCTTGTATTTCTTGCCATCATCGGCCCAATCGCGCCCAGCCCAATCGCGAACTGCAGCCAGTGAGCAAAGCGCACCCAGGCCGTGGGATCAGAACCCAAACGGCATGCACATCTATCTGCAGGTGGGGCTGAAGACTCATCAGCCCGGCCAGCACGACTATCCACAGTTTCTCGCTGACTGGAGCAAGATCCTGACCGCGCACGGAGCCATCGTCGACGGCTCTCTGCATCCCCCAAGTGCTGCTGAACTTGAGAAGACGGATGTCCTGGTGATCTATAAGGGAGACGCCGGCTACCTGAGCGACAGCACAAAGCGCGCACTCGAGGCCTTCGTGAAACGAGGCGGAGGATTGGTCAGCCTCCACGATGCCCTGTGCGGTCCTGATCCTGCCTACTTCGCAACCCTCGTGGGCGGCGCGAAGAAGCACGGCGATGTGAACTACACCTTGGGTGCGGACATCCCCTATACGATCGTGGATAAGTCAAACCCCATCATGGCCGGCATGTCTGACATCACGATCTTCGACGAAGCCTTTTTTGACATGACATGGGCCAAGGACCCGGCGATTCACGTGCTGGCAACCGCAGTGATCCCGGGAACGCCCAGCGCCGGCGCCCACAAGGGAGAGGTCGTGCCGCAAATCTGGACCTATGAACACACGCTCGCGGGCGGCCGGCCTGCGCGGGCATTTGTCTGGATGCAGGGGCATACTTACGCCAACTTCGCCAACCCTCAGATTCAAACGATGGTGCTTCGTGGCATCGCCTGGGCCGGAAAAAGACCGGTGAATGAGCTTGTGAACTACAAGCCTCCGGTTCGAAAGGTACCCAGCCCTTATGGGGGCCCGTAGCGTGACCATCCAGGGAAGGAACAAATCAGTAGCGTATCCGCGCGCAGACGTGTTATTGCTGGCAACGATGGCAGCCTTCCGGCAGGCAAACCCGACTCGATGAACTCGCAGGAAGGCCGCCTCGCGCATCAAGACGCGCCCTCGCATGCCGACGAACAGCTTCGACGGGTGATCGGGCCGTGGAGCTTAGGCATAAACGCAGTGAATTCCGCAATTGGCGCCGGAATCTTCGTGCTGCCGGGACTAGTCGCAGCCATCCTCGGGCCGTCTGCAATCATGGCTTACATCATTTGCGGGTTTGCCCTGGCGTTCGTGCTCACCTGCTTCATCGAGATCGGAAGCTTTGTGAGCCGCTCCGGTGGCGCTGTCGCCTATGTTGAAGAGGCTTTCGGGCCGACTATGGGATTCTATGCCTGGGTCCTGTACTCAGTGGGCTTTCAGCTTGCCACCAACGCGGCGTTGGGCAATCTGTTCATGGATGAGGCAGCGTTCGTCGTGCCGTCGCTTGCCCATGGCGCGCCACGCATAGCCGGATTCGTCCTTTTGTTCGGTGGTCTCGCCGCGGTAAACATCGCCGGAGTTCGCAAGGGAGTTCGATTCTCCGTGGGAATAACGATAACCAAGCTCCTCCCTCTCTTCTTTGTACTGACGGCGGGACTGTTCCTCGTGCATTGGAGAGAACTCCAATGGACCGGCTGGCCCCCGTTTGCGAAATTTGGCGAGGCGTCATTCATCCTGTTCTTTGCCTTCCAGGGCTCTGAGGAGGCCCTGATGCCGAGTGGCGAGATCCGTGATCCGGCCCGTACTGTACCGCGGGCGATGTTCGGCGCCATCGCCACCCTCATTCTTCTGTTCGTTGGGTTGCAAATCGTCTGCCAGGGAGTTCTAGGCAGCACCCTGGCCCACGAGTCCACTGCACCGCTAGCCGCGGTGGCCGGGCGGATCGCTGGAAGCGCCGGCCGTGCGCTGCTTTTGACGGGAGTCGCCGTATCTATGTTCGGCGCGATGTCCAGCAGCATGATCGCGACCCCTCGGGCCTTCTTCCGGGCCGCGGAAGACGGTATCCTCCCGGCCGCGCTCGCCCGGGTACATCCACGATTTCGCACTCCCTACGTGGCCATTGCGACGGTAGCGGTTCTGATCATTCTGCTGGCGGCAACAGGTGAGTTCAGGCGTCTCGCCGTTCTATCCAGTACTTCCATTTTGTGTGTCTACCTGGCCGTTTGCCTGGGTGCGCTGCGCCTGCGCTACACGCGCAAACAAACACCAGGGTCGTTCCGCGCCCCCGGTGGTCCAGTCATTGGAATACTGGGCGCGATCACGGTGCTTTGGCTGCTCACCCATTCAACCCGGGTAGAGATCAGCGCAGTGGCGGGGACGGTTGGCTTGGCGACCGTCTATTTCTTCCTGCGCCGGTGGATGATATCGCGCAGGAGCTTAGTGGCACGCTAGACCGTCCGCTAGAGCGGTTTCATTTCTACTCTGCGCCGAAATTGTGACCGTCTTCATGGGAAAACCTCGCTTGAATCATAACGTCTGTTCTTAATAGTGAAGTAGGTCAAACTCAATGCAAACTGAGCCATTCCACGCCATACCAGACGATGCAAAGGCAATTAAGATTCCAGAGTTGGGCCTTGAACTTACCGTCCGTCTTCCGCCCGAGATTGCGAGTGGAACCATGACCCTGCTGGAGACGGTAAACGCGGTCGGCTCCGGACCACCACTGCATCTTCACCGCGAGGCTGAAGTCTTCCGTGTCATGCAGGGCGCCTATTTGTTTGAGGTCAACGGCAAGCGCTTCGGTGCCCGGGCCGGAGACGTGGTCTTCGTTCCCGGGGGTGTCGCCCACGCCTTCGTGAATGTGTCGGACCTGCCCTCGCGCCAGTTGGTAATGATGTTGCCTGGAATGGACGCGGCGCGCTTCTTCCTCGAGCTGGCCACAGTTTTCGCATCGCCCCATCATGACCGGTCCGCACTGAACGCCTTTGGCGCATCGTGGGGCGTAGAGTTCCTCGGTCCGCCCCTTACCCCTCCGTAACGCCCGTCCGCTGCAATAGCGTACGTCTTCACCCGATTGGCTGCTTTCGCCCGGGCGGGGGAAGGGCCGGCTGCGTTAGAAGTGATATAAGGGAAGTTGTTCGTATCAAAACCGGGCCCGGGTACAACAATTGCTGCTCAAGAAAAGAGGAAGGTCATGATCAAAACTGTAGCCCTGGCGGGTGCGTTGGCATTGTCCACGTCGTTAAGCCTGGCCGCCCAGGACGTGGTTCATGCGGTGGACGGGACAGTAAAGAAGCTCGACTCTGCAACAAAGACAGTCGTTGTAGAAACCAAGGATGGCACAGAACACACGTTCCACTATGCCAGTGACGTGACTGTACACGGAGCCAAGGATACCAGCAAGGGAGCCGTGGACGCGGCGCACGGAGTAACCGAAGGCAGCAAAGTGGCCGTGCATTACACGGTTGTGGGAGGCAAGGAGACGGCGCACGAGATCGACAAGATCGGTGACGACGGGCTCAAGACAACGGATGGCACCGTCTCCCATATAGATAGAGGAGCCAAGACCGTTGCGGTCAAGACCGCGGATGGCACCGAAGAGACCTTCCACATGACCGACCGGGCCGCGAAGGATACGGGCAAGGATGTTGCCGAGGGAGCGGATAAAACGGCCAAGGTGACTGTCTACTACACCGAAAAAGCGGGCGTAAAGACAGCTCACTTCATCACCAAGGTCTTCTAACTGGCGGCCCGTTCGAGCGGCCTGGCAATCACTGTGGTCTCATGAAGATCGAGAGGGATGGTTTTTCCTTAGGAGAAAATCCGCTCCTCGGCCTCGCCCTGCACCGATTGCGAAACCACTGTTGCCGGAGTTGCCTGCCCCCTCTCCGGGGCGCGGATTGGTTTGTGTGTGCGTTGAGGCTGGATAATATTCCGCGGTTGCAATGGAGAATATTATGAGACTGCTCATGCTTTTGGTGCTGACGGCGAGCACGATCTTCGCCCAGGAGACGCGCCAGTCGCACGTCAACCCATCCCCCAATCCGGCTGACGATGCAAAGGCGAACAGCGACCAGGTTCCTGATGTCTACGCCATCACAGGTCACTTCGATCGGGTGGTGGTGCTGCGGTTCAAGTACCAGACGGACCTGCTTGCCGGCCTGCAGAAAATGGTGAAGCAGGAAAACATTCGCAACGGAGTCATTCTTTCGGCGATTGGATCGGTTCGCAGCTATCAGGTTCATCAGGTCAGCAACCGTACCCTTCCCTCTCATGACACCTTCGAAAAGGATCCCACCGGCGCAGCCGACCTGGTCAGCATGAATGGCTTTGTCATCGAAGGCAAACTCCATCCGCACATTACCCTGGCGACCCCCGATAAGGTCATCGCCGGCCACCTCGAGCCGGGCACCGAGGTCTTCACCTTCGCCATCGTCGCCATTGGCGTGATGAACGATGTGGATTTCCGGCGGCTGGACGACAAGAGCTATCGCTAAAGCGGAAAGAGCGGGGATATGAGCGGAGGAGCACAAATGAGTTACGCATTGGGCCTGAGAACACGGGTGGCATCTGCAATCTTTGCTTTTTTCATTCTCGCCTCGACGATCGTTCCACGGGCGTTTGGGGCGCCGGCGGCCGGCTCCTCTTTCGTTTATGTCGCCAGCTCTAGCGAACGACCGAGTAGAGGCATCTACGCCTACCGCTTCGACTCGAAGACTGGCAAGTTGACGGCGATAGGAAAGGTAGCGGACGTCGTGAGCGCTGGATTCCTGGCCACAGATCCCCACCATCGTTTTCTTTATGTCGCCTCAGACATGGACCAGGACCCAAAAAAGACCGGTTTTCTCAGCAGCTACTCCATCAACTCCAAGACCGGCGCCCTCACGCTTCTCAACAAGGCCGATTTGGATGGAGGCCCATGCCACCTGGTTGTAGACAACACCGGCAGGATCTTATTCGCCGCGAACTACGGAAACGGAACTGTCGCTTCGTTCGCTCTCAAACCGGACGGAAGCATCGGCCAAAAGACCGGCTTCGATCAACATACCGGCAAGGGCCCAAACGCTGAGCGTCAGGAGGGACCCCACGCGCACGCGGTGGTGCTTTCGCCCGACAATCGCTTCCTGTTCGTGCCCGATCTCGGCTCCGACCAGATCAAGATCTACAGGGTCGATGTCGCCAAACGTACCTTCACCCCGAACGACCCGTCATTTGCTTCTGTAAACCCGGGGTTAGGGCCGCGGCATTTTGTCTTCGGGCGAGGAGCAAAGTTTGCTTACGCGGTCTGCGAGATGGGTTCAAGCGTTGTTGTCTTTGCCTACGATCCGGTGAAGGGATCGCTGACCCCGGTGCAGACCATCTCCACCTTGCCCGCCGGCTTCAAGGGAATAGACAATTCAGCTGAGATCGACATCGGTCCGACAGGCCGCTTCCTTTATGCCTCCAACCGGGGGCACGACAGCATCGCGGTCTTTGCCATCGATCCCAACCAGGGAACGGTCACCAAGGTTCAGGTCGCACCCTCGCGGGGAAAGATTCCCCGGAATTTCGCGCTTGACCCGACCGGTAAATATCTGCTGGCCGGAAACCAGGAATCCGACCAACTGGTTGTCTTCACCGTGGATCAAACCAACGGTAAGTTGACCCCGGCTGGGCAGGTTCTGGATGTTCCGGCGCCCGACTGCATCTTATTCGTACCCGCCGAATAGAGAACCTCATGACCATCTTCCGTAATAACCTTTCAAGACGAACTCTGGTTCAGAATGCCGGCATCGTTGCCGGCGCGGGACTCTTGGGTCTCGGCGCTGGCGCGACCGTGCAGTCTCAACCGGCTGTACCGGCCCGGAGCAACGCTAAGCCCCGCGCTCTGGCGCTCATCGGCGATCGCTTTCACAACCCTGACTACATTCGAGTGAGCCTGGATAAGGTCTTCCACGAGCTCAGTATTCCCATCGACTACACCATCCAATACGATCAGATCTCGGCCACTCTGCTGAAGGGCTATCAGTTGCTGGTAATCTTGCGCGATGGCATGATTTGGCCGGGGGGTTACCTCGGCCCGGATGCGTACACGGCTTATGAGCAAGATCTGGAAAATCCAAAGACCTTCCCTGATCCAACATCTGTAAACTGGATCACCGAGGAACAAGGAGCCGCGATCAAAGAATTTGTGGCCGCCGGCAACGGCTTTTATGCGTTCCACAACTGCAGCCACATCTCGCTCAGCTCGAAAAACTATCGTGAGGTTATGGGCGGAGCTTACATTGGCCATCCTCCGCTGCGTCCCTTCCAGGTGAAAGCCTCGCAGAACAAACACCCCATCACCGATGGCATAAGCTCATTCATCGTCAACGATGAGCAGCACTATGTCACTTACGACAAAGACCCGAAGTACATAATCCTGGAGGCGGAAAACATCGATGGCCTGACGTTTGAGGATCAGGGCACTAAATCAGTCTCTGGGTGGGCTTACGACTTCGGCAAAGGCCGGGTCGTATTTACTGCGGTCGGGCACACAATTCACGCGCTGTGGGCTCCGCAATACCTCGAGATACAGAAGAGATCGGTACGATGGCTGCTCAAAGAGATTTAAACGCGGCAAGCCCACCCAGCCTGACCGAACCATAAAGTTCGCCGCGGCGCGAAGCAGCCGACGCCCTCGCATGCTCCCTTCTGGCCGGCAGAATTTCATTCCCTCAGCGGCTCAACCGCGCTAGATTTGATTTGCCCCGGGCAGCGAATTATCTGGAGGAGGGCTATGCAAGGCCCGCGCACCACGTTCATCTACCTGGCTGTGGTCTTCGGCCTGCTCGTCATCCCGCGCGCACTGCAGCGCTTCCGTCTGCCGGCCCAACTCACGTGCTTTGCTTTCGGCATCATTGTGGCCGGCTTTTTCAAGCCACTCATCACTGATACCGTCATCTCCTATCTCTCGACGCTCGGGATCGCCTCGCTTTTCCTTTTCGCTGGTCTGGAAGTCGATCTGGCCGAACTCCGCCGCCAGATCCCTTCGCTGGCCAGCCATTTCGCGGTGCGCGGCCTGGTGCTGGTAGCTTGTGCCAGCGTCGTGGCGAAATGTTTCCATCTTGGCTGGCAGGTCGACTGGATGATTGCGCTTGCACTCCTCACCCCGTCCACCGGATTTATTTTGGATATGCTGCCCCATTCGGGACTTGACCATACAGAGCAGTCGGAGGTTGCTTTGCACGCGGTCGCCGGGGAAGTTACCGCCGTCTTTCTATTCCTGGTGTTCTCGCAGGCAGGGTCGGTTAAGACCCTGCTTATCTCCGGTGGTGCGATTGCCCTGTTGATCGCATTCATGCCGCTGGTCTTTCTTGCTCTGGGACGCTATGTCGTGCCCTACGCGCCCGGCTCGGAATTTTCCCTGTTGTTGATGGTTGGACTCATCTGCGCGGTCATCACCGAGATGTTGGGCGTCTACTATCTGGTTGGTGCCTTTGTGGCCGGGCTGGTCGCCCGGTCTCTCAGCAAACGCATGACGACTCTTGCCTCCCGAGCGAATCTGGAAGCGATCCAGCTCTTTGCTTCGTTCTTTATCCCCTTCTATTTCTTTCACAATGGCCTGGGCGTACCGAGCGCCGCGCTGGTGAGTGCCTCTTTGCTATACGGGTTGGTGCTTGCCAGCGTTGTCATCCCCCTGCGCCTGGGCGTAATTTGGCTGCAATCGCGTTTCCAGCAGCATAGGGGGCACCGTGGCAGCATCCGCGTCGCCATTGCGCTCACCCCCACGCTGATCTTCACTTTGGTCATCGCAGAAATATTGCGCGAAAATTTTTCCATCAGCCCTGCGCTTTACGGCGGGCTTCTGGTCTACGCTGCTATCGCCAGCATACTGCCATCGCTAACTTTGCCTGCTTTTGCTGAGACCGCCATCGAGCCGCTGGTCGTAAAAGCGTGAGGGGATGAAAGGTTGTGTCTATGAACGAATCGGAATTGGTTGCCAAATGGGAAGAGCACACCAAGTATGAGTTTGAAACACGCGATGTAGAATCAACCCTCGCGACCATGGTGGAAGACGCCTATGTCAATCACATACCCGTGATGACCGGAGGAAGCGGAAAAACCGCGCTGCGCGCGTTTTATTCGACGCAATTCATCCCTGCGATGCCGCCTGACACCACGCTTACACCCATTTCCAGAACAGTGGGCAAAGACCAGGTGGTCGACGAGATGATTTTTTCCTTCACCCACACCCGGGAAATGCCCTGGATGCTGCCTGGTATCGCTCCCACAAATCGTCGCGTAGAGATACCGCTGGTGGCCATCGTAAGATTCCGCGACGGCAAGCTCGCGCACGAGCATATCTACTGGGATCAGGCGTCCGTGCTAAAGCAGATCGGGCTTCTGGTCGAATCATCCCTGCCGGTATTCGGAGCAGAGACAGCGCACAAAATAATGCCTGCGCAAGGATGAAGGCTCAATTACTTCATTTCTGCGCCGTCGCAGCGGAAGCGTCGCGCAATGGGACTCATCGCGCTTCGCGTTCCACAAGGCCCGGAGGGCCGACCGCCAAACGTCAGCCCAGCATCCGGGCTCTCACACAGACTCTAACGGGCTGGGCTGACGTTTGGCGCGCCGGCTCTACGGGCCTCCATGCCGAGAGCACTCCCCAATCCCGCGACTTCTCCCCCATCAGCTCGTCCCCGTAACAATCTAATCACCATTGACCTACCGCACCGACAGAGCTATCGTTAACCCATCTGGTGTTCGGGAAGGCGGTGAGAATCCGCCACTACCCCGTAACTGTAAGCGCAGAGAGCTTGAACCAATTTGCTGAAGCCACTGGGATACAAGTCCTGGGAAGGCTGTTCAAGTTCGATGAAGCGCGAGTCAGGAGACCGGCCAGATGCCCACCAGGGCCGTTTCAGCTTCGATGGGAGAGCTGAAAAGCAACCTCGCTGACGTAGTGGCATCAGCACGGACGCTAGCCTTTTTGTTTTCATCCCGCTTCGCGCCGGAGCTTGCCCTGCGCCAGAGGCGACGTAATGCAGCCCACCCCCCGGAACACGGTGACACTCGTGCTTGGTGGTGCGCGCAGCGGCAAAAGCCGCTACGCGCAGCAACTTGGGGAGCACGCCGGCCGCGTCGTCTTTATTGCCACAGCGCAGCCCGGCGACGACGAGATGCGGCGTAAAGTCGACCACCACCGGAGCAGCCGTCCACCACACTGGCAAACGGTAGAGGAGCCCCTGGCGTTGGCGGAGGCAATCGTCCATCACGGCTCCGCTTGCGACCGGATGCTCATCGATTGCCTGACTTTCTTTGCCGCCAATCTGCTCGATTCCTGCGGTGACGATGAAGGTGGGATCGCGCGCGCAATCGAAGCCCTTTGCCTTGTGCTGCAGTCGCCTCCCTGCTCCGTTGTGCTCGTCTCCAACGAGGTGGGCAGTGGCGTAGTTCCGGAATACCTGTCAGGTCGACGCTTCCGCGACCTGCTGGGCGAGATGAATCAGAGCGTAGCCCGTGTAGCTTCCAACGTGCTTCTGCTGGTCGCCGGCCTTCCCCTAGTTCTCAAAGGTCAGATCGAGGTCAGCCAATGACCGGTAACCGCAGGAGGAACGCACTGCTCGTTCTCACCCTGCTGATGTTTTCGGCGTGTTCTCTCGCGCCGGCACATGCGAGCCGCACCCTGCAGGACGAAACCGGACGCAAGGTCACGGTACCCGACCACCCGCATCGCGTAATCTGCCTGGTTCCCAGTGTGACCGACGCAGTTTTTGCCCTCGGATCGGGCGACGATGTCGTTGCGGTGAGTGACTACACCACGTATCCCCCAGAAGCTCTCAAGAAACCCAGCGTGGGCAGCCTGGTAAAGCCCTCGATCGAGACCATTCTTTCTTTCCACCCCGACCTCGTGCTGGGGACCGGCATACCGGGATCGGCGGAGACCGCCACGCAATTAGAGGCCGTCGGCGTTCCGGTCTACCTCGTGGACCCACGCGGGCTTGCGGGCATCCTAAGTTCGGTCGAGAGCCTGGGTGAGGCACTCAATCGCAGGCCACAGGCGGATGCTCTCAACGCCAGCCTTACCAGGCGCGTCGAAGCCGTCAAAGCGCGAACGGCTGGGAAACCGGCACCGAGGGTCCTGGTCCCAGTCTGGTACGACCCGATCATCACCATCGGCAAGCACGCGTTCATCACCGAGATCATCGAGGCTGCAGGAGCCAAGTCGGTGACCGACGATCTGATCCCCGACTGGCCACAAATCAGCATGGAGACAGTGATCGCCAGGGCGCCGGGAGCACTGCTGCTCATCCGTGGGGGCAAGGTCACCATCGACGCGTTACAGAACCGGCCCGGCTGGAGCAGTCTGACCGCGGTCCAAAAGAGCAAGGTCTACTACGTCGACAACGGCATTCAGGTTCCGAGTCCGGTCGCCATCGACGCATTGGAGGAATTGGCCAAAGAATTTCATCCATAAATTAGAAGCAGAGGACGAGACTGTTCCGTTCTTCCACTCAACCACGGCAAGGTAACGAGAAGGCGGTGCAAATCCGCCACTACCCCGTAACTGTAAGCGCAGAGAACCCGGCATGGACGTTCAAGCCACTGGGACGAAAGTCCTGGGAAGGCAGCCAGGTTTGTTGACGCGCAAGTCAGGAGAACGGCCTTGCTTCACCAACCCGAGGGGGTGCGCTATGTTCGATTTTTCTACTTCGCGGAGCATCCGCTGGACGTTCCTGTTATCTCTGGTACTCGCGTCGTCAGCCTTTGGCGCCGAGGGCGGCAGCTTGCGCGGGACCGTAACCGACCCGCTGGGCGCGGTCATTGTCTCAGCCACGGTGGAGTTGCTGGAGGACACATCGGTAGTTGCAAAGACCACCACCGACTCCGCCGGCAACTACCTTTTCCCGCTGAAGAAATCCGCTCGCTACCAGGTTCGCGCCGACGCGTCCACATTCCAATCCACCACCAGCGAGGCAGTCTTCGTCACGGCTTCGGGCAGAGCTGAGGTAAATATCACGCTGGCCACACAGACATTAACCCAGCAGGTTACGGTAACCGCGACGGGAACACCTACACCCGAGGCACAGGTGGGCGCGCCGGTGAGTGTGCTCAACGCGGATCAATATCGCTACTCGGCCGAGGTACAGGATCCGCTGCGCCTGGTTCCGGGTGTTCAAGTTACCCAGACAGGACAGGTAGGGGGCACAACCGGCCTGTTCATCCGAGGGGGCAACAACAACGCCAACAAGGTGCTCATTGATGGGGTTCCTGCCGACGACATAGGCGGCGCGGTCGAGTTCGCGAACATCGATGCTGTGGGCATCGAAAAGGTCGAAGTGCTACGGGAACCGAACAGTGCACTCTATGGCTCGGATGCCCTGGCTGGCGTGGTGAGCCTCACCACGGCGCGCGGCAACACCCTGCTTCCCTTGCTGACTTACTCCGGCGATGGGGGCAACTTTGATTCCTTTCGCCAGGTGGGCACGCTCAGCGGCGCCTTTCGCCAGTTCGATTACTACTCCGCCTTTGCGCGCACAGATACGCAGAACAATATTCCCAACAGCGCCTTCCATAATGGGACATACGCGGGAAACTTTGGCTGGAAACCGAACACGGCCAACGATCTGCGCTTTACCGTGCGGCATGTCACGGTCTCTGCGAATCAGCCGAATGCCATCCTGCTTTATGGCATTCCCGATGACGCGAGCGTGAAGGAACATGACAGCTACTTGAGTGGCGCGTGGAACAACCAGACCACCGACAAGTGGCACAACCAGATACGCTACGGCGGCTCGCGGCTGAACTATAACTACACCGACTACGCTGCTACCGGAATCTACGATCCGGATGAAGACGTCTACCTGGGCGCTCCGGTTAATTTGCAGGGGGCGAACGGTTATCGTGCGAGCGGCCAGGCAATCTTTCAATACGGCGCGAGCTACGGCGAAAGCTATCCCAACGACTACCTTGCGCCCAGTAAGCGGGACTTTGTCTATGCCCAGACCGATTACCGGGTCAGCCCGCATATCGTCGCCCTGGGCGCGTTCAAGTACGAAGACGAGCGTGGCTCGACGCTTACTTCAGGCGGAACGCCTACAGCCATCGAGCGGGGGAACTACAGCTACACGGTTCAGTTGGAAGGCGACCTACGCAATCGTCTCTACTACACATTGGGCAGCGGCCTTGAAGACAACGGGCTCTTCGGTTTCGCGGCCACGCCGCGCGCTTCCCTCGCCTATTATCTTTTTCGTCCCACCAATTCCGGGTGGCTGAGTGGAACCAAGCTGAACTTCAGCTTCGGCAAGGGCATCAAGGAACCGAGTATCTACTATCAGAGCATCTCTTTGTACGACATTCTGAACGCCTTGCCCGACGGCAGCGAGCTGATTAAGCAGTATCACGTCTCCCCTATCGGTGCGGAGACCTCACGAACCTACGATGGCGGCGTGGATCAGCAGTTTGGGAACGGACGCGCCCGGGTCAGCTTGACCTACTTTCACAATGAATTTACCAATGGCGTGGAATTCGTGCCCCAGTCCGCTTTGATTGCGCTCGGCCTGCCGGCCGCAAGCGACCCGGCAGTGCAGTATGGAGCAGCCGTCAACTCCCAGGCCTTCCGCGCCCAGGGCGCGGAGTTCGCCACCGAGTACAAGATCGGCAGCCATCTTTTTGCCCGCGGCGGCTACACCTATCTTGACGCTGTCGTGCAGCGCTCCTTCTCGAGTGAATCGCAGCCCAGCTACAACCCGGACTTTCCCAACGTCCCCATCGGCGCCTTTTCCCCCCTGGTAGGTGCGAGGCCGTTCCACCGCGCCCCACATTCAGGCTACTTCGGGCTTACCTACAACCGTTCCCGCTGGTACGGCTCGTTTACCGGGACGCTGGTCGGCCGCCGCGACGATAGCGACTTTCTTACCGATGCGGAGTTTAGCAACAGCCTGCTGCTACCCAACCGAAATCTGGATGGAGCTTACCAACGCCTCGAACTAGGAGGCGGCTATCAGGTCACACGATCGTTTACGGCCTACACTGATATTCAGAATCTATTGAGCGAGCATTACAGCGAAGCATTCGGTTATCCGGCGCTTCCCCTCACCGTTCGGGCCGGGGTGAAGATCAGCTTTGGAGGAGAGTCTTGGCAATTGAAATAGCCACTGTTTCCGGCGCGCCGCCGGTGGGCAACCTCCGGCAAGAACCCGACGCCGGGGGACGCCACAGACGTAAACTCGACCCTCTCGCGCTGGTCGTGCTGCTTATGGTGGCGCTGGGCGCCGTCGCCCTGGGTTCCCTCGCCACCGGGGCCGTCTCGATCTCGCCGCGCACCATCCTAGCCGCTATGCTCGGGCGCCATCCCCTCACCGGCACGGAGCGTGTCATCTTGTTCCACGTTCGTCTACCGCGCGTTCTGGCATCAGGCCTGGTGGGCTCGGGGCTGGCACTGGCCGGTCTTCTCTTTCAGGGGCTTTTTCGCAATCCTATCGCCGACCCTTACGTCATCGGGTCTTCAGGGGGCGCCGTCTTTGGCGCCTGCATTGGAATATTCTTCTTCTCCCAGTGGTCGATCTTCGGCTTCAGCGCTACCGCTCTGCTGGCATTCGCCGGCTCTGCGGCCACCATGGCGCTGGTCTACGCGCTGGCTCGATCGGCCGGCAAAACCAACGTGGTGACCCTTCTGCTGGCTGGCTTTGCCATCAGCACCATGTTCACCAATACCAGCTACTTCTTCGAGCTATTCGATAAGACCGGCGCCAGCAACCGTATCCTGATCTCCTGGCTGCACGGTATTATCGGGATACCAGCCTGGACCAATTTAGGGGTAAGCGCATTTCTGATCGCCTTTGCGACCGTGGCGTCGCTTCCCCTGATGCGGACCCTGAACACCTTGGCGCTGGGCGATGAGTACGCTCAACAACTGGGAATCCGGGTCGAGTCCGCGAGGGTCTGGATCATCCTTATGGGATCGCTGCTGACGGCGGTAGCCGTTTCGCTGGGCGGCATGATCAGTTTCGCCGGGCTGATCGTGCCCCACGTCGCCCGGTTGCTGCTGGGGCCCGACCACGTTCGCCTGCTGCCCGTCACCGCGCTGGCTGGCGCCATCTTCATCATGCTTGCCGATACCCTGGCGCGCACGGTCTTTGCCCCCTCAGAGGTTCCGGTCGGCATTCTCATGGCATTCATCGGCGGCCCCTTCTTCCTCTACCTGCTGCGTAAGATGAAACGGAGCTATACGGTATGACCTGCCTGCTGCGCGTGAACGGCGTGCACTTCGGCTACCAGGGAAACAGCGTCCTGCGCCAGGCAACCTTCGATCTTGAAGAGGGCAGTTGCAGCGCGCTGATCGGCACCAACGGTGTGGGCAAAACAACGCTGTTACGTATTGCCGCGGGGGTTCTGCGTCCGGCCTCCGGCAGCGTTAGCTTGCGCGGACGGCCGATGGAGACCATCCATTTGAAAGAGATCGCGCGCACCATCGCGCTGGTGCCGCAGCAACTCGAGCTGCCCTTTGAGTTCACGGTGCAACAGGTAGTGGAGCAGGGACGTACCCCTTACATCGGCATGCTCCGTGGGCCGGGGCGTAGCGATCGTATGGCAGTCGACCGAGCCCTCGACTTGGCGGATATATCCAGCCTGCGCCATCGCATCTTCAATGAGCTGAGCGGAGGCGAGCGCCAGCGGGTCAAGATTGCACTCGGACTAGCTCAACAACCCAGCCTGCTGCTACTGGATGAGCCAACCCAGAACCTCGATATCGGCAGGCAGGTGGAGTTGATCGATTTGCTGCATTTTCTTCAGGCAGAGGGCATAACTATCCTGGCCTCCATGCACGATCTGCACCTGGTGGACAAGAATTTCTCCTCCGTGCTGCTGCTCAGCCCGGGACAGCCCTTGGCCAGCGGGAGCCCGGAGCAGATGCTGAAGCCCTCGATCCTGGAGCGCGCCTTTCAATGTCCGCCAGACCGTCATCCGTTGCTGATTGGGCGCGCAGAACTCTATCGGAGGGAGGCCCTATGAGCACAACATTGCAAGACCATATCGAAGAAGTGATCGGCCTGATCGCTGCCCCGCCGGACGCCTACCTGGCCCAGGCCAGGGCTCACATGGACACCCTCACCAAGCCGTTAGGAAGCCTCGGACATCTGGAGAATTTGGCCGCGCAGTGGTTCGCCATCCGCCGCGGCAGCGTTACCGGTCCGGTTAAGAAATCGGTCTATGTCTTCGCGGCGGATCACGGCATCACGGCCGAAGGGGTCAGCGCATATCCCGCGCAGGTAACGCAACAGATGGTGCTCAACTTTCTTTCTGGAGGAGCAGCCATTAACGTGCTGGCCCAGCTCAACCAGGTGGAAGTGAACATCGTTGACGTTGGCGTGGATGCGGACCTAGCCGGCCATGCGGGGCTGGCACAATACAAGGTGCGCAGGGGCAGCAGAAACATGCTGCGAGAGCCGGCGATGAGTGAGGAAGAGTTGGACGCGGCGCTGTCGGTTGGGCTTACCCTCGCCGACTCTGCCTTTGCCAAAGGAAACAATCTGATCGCGGTGGGCGAAATGGGCATCGGCAACACGACCGCAGCCAGCGTCCTGACGGCCGCACTTACGGGTATTCCGGCCGGCCTGGTGACCGGTAAAGGCACAGGCCTCGACAGCGCGGCGTATGAGCACAAGTGCCGCATCGTCGAAGCGATTGTGAGCCGCCACTTCGCGCAGCCCACTGGACCGCTGGAAATTCTTCGCTGCGCCGGCGGCCTCGAGATCGCCGCTATGACCGGCATGGTGCTGGGCGCCGCACGGCGGCAAATCGCCATCGTTATGGACGGCTTTATCTCCACCGCGGCGGCGGCCATCGCCTGCGGCCTCGCACCCGCGGCGCGCAGCTATCTCTTCGCCGGACATCGATCGCAGGAACCCGGTCACCGGGTACTGCTTGCTCACCTGGACATTCCACCCATCCTCGACCTGGATATGCGCCTGGGAGAAGGCACGGGCGCGGTTCTGGCCATGCCCATTCTCGAAGCGGCCATGCGCCTCTATCGGGAGATGGCCACCTTTGCTTCGGCCGGTGTCAGTGGGGCCACTGCATGAGCTTGCGCCTTCCGCGATTTGCGGTGGACATTGTGGTCGCCTTTCAATTTCTCACTCGCCTCCCGGTACCCCAGGTTGAGTGGACGCCCGATGGCTTGGCGCGCGCGGTGAATTTCTTTCCCCTGGTTGGCTTGGTGGTTGGAGCCGGTGCAGCGCTGCTCGAGAAACTGCTTGCGCCTCATCTTGGCCGTCCTGCCTCGGCAGTGGCCGTTCTGCTGTACCTGGTGCTCATCACTGGATGTCTGCACGAGGATGGTCTCGCCGATGTGGCCGATAGTGTGGCTGGCTGGAGCGTTGAGCAGAGACTGGCAATTCTCCGCGATAGCCGCATCGGCAGTTATGGAGCCGCGGCCCTGGCGCTTTCTCTTCTTGGCCGGGCGGTGCTACTCGCTGAGTTGCCGCTGGAACATTTTACCGCTTACCTGGTGTCGGCCCACGTGCTCTGCCGCTGGTCCATGCTGCCACTCAGCTACTATCTTCCGCCCGCGCGCGACAACGATGGCCAGGGTGCGCGTATCGCGAGGCTAACTTCTGTCGGGTCCTTGATAACGGGGTCGATCTTCACGATCGCAACCGTCATTGTCGTTCTACGTAAGGCCGCGATTGCGCCGGTCGTGTCGGCGATGGTGGTTCCGCTCCTCAGTGGGTTTTTCTACATGCGGAAGTTCGGCGGTGTAACCGGCGACTGCTTTGGAGCCACGAATCAGCTGACCGAGATAGCCGTGTACGTATGTGGAGTGTGGAAGGCATGAGCCGCGTCTTCTTCATTCGCCACGCGGAGACCGGGATGGCGGGCCGTTATTGTGGGCACTCCGACCCGGAGCTGAATGCACAGGGACGCGCGCAGCTTATCAAGCTAGCCCAGCTGCTCTCTAAAGTTGCAATTGAGACGGTCTACAGCAGCGACCTGCGACGCGCCAAGAGCACAGCGCAAGCCATTGCGGCGGCTCGTAACATCCCCCAGGTGCTGCGCCCGGCACTGCGGGAGATTGATTTCGGCGAGTGGGAAGGCATGAGCTGGGAGCAGATTCAGCAGCTGGATCCTGATTTCGCGCAGGAGTGGATGGCCGCCTATCCCCACCTTCCCGCGCCCTCCGGAGAAAGCTTCCAGACTTTTGAGGCGCGAATTCTCGAGGAAGTGAATCATCTTATCGAACACAACCGAGGCCCGATCGCGGTGGTCACGCATGCGGGTGTGTTGCGCGTGGTCCTGCGGCATCTATTTGGCTGCTCTGACCAGGAGGCCTGGCAACAAACCAGGTCGTACTGCTGCGTCGTTCGCTATGAGTGAAGCAATAGGAGAAAGCAAATGAGTATCGCAACCAAACATGGAGATGCAGGACAGACGGGGCTTGCCGGAGGCATTCGCATTTCAAAGGCGGATCTTCGCGTTGAGGCCTACGGCACCGTGGACGAACTGAACACCGTGCTGGGTTTCGCCCGCAGCATCTGTCATAACCAGGAGATCGCCGGCTGGACGGAGCAGATTCAAAAAACGCTCTTCCGGCTTGGCTCCGCATTGGCGACACCGCCGGAGAGCCGCAAGCCACAACCCTACATCACCGCGGAAGATGTCGACTTCCTGACCCAGCTTGTCTATCGGATAGAAGCCACGCAAGGGATTCTTGGAGACTGGTCGCTGCCCGGTGCGCACACTGAGTCTGCGGCCTACGAGGTCGCACGCACCGTCTGCCGGCGGGCGGAACGTAGTGCGGTACGGCTGGCTGAGAGCGGTCAAGAAGTTAAGCCGGAGGTACTGGCGTATCTCAATCGCCTCTCTGATCTTGTCTGGCTCTTCGGCAGGTTGATCGAGGTGAACGCAGGCATCGATGCGCGTCTGCGCGACGGAACCAAGCCCGGCCCGAAATGGTCAAGAGCATGGTAGGACGCTCCGGTGCAATGAAGAAAGAAGCCGCAGGTCGCTCCTCTGGAACTTGGTGGCTTCGGCAGACTTCATGCGGGCCTTTACGGAAAGGCGCACACGCTGCCGTGTCTAGTGATGCGTGGGAGGAAATCCGGCTACCCTCCGGTCGGGATGACAATTCAGTGGCGGACCGGCGAATCGTTCGTGATAGGCATATGCGTGATGCTTATTGTACCTAAGATTTGTCATCTCGACCGGAGCGAAGCGTAGTGGAGAGATCTGCGGGTTTCTTTTCCCCATTTTTCGCTTAGATCGGCCCAGGTGGGGTTTGTCTGCTCGATAAGCCATATTTTCTTAGCTCGTCCCCAACGTTTGATTTGCTTCTCCCGATCAATGGCATTGCCCACGTATCGGTAGTGCTCAAACCACACGAGGCGATTGCATTGGTATGATGCTGTGAAACCGGGAGCATCCCCCTCTCTATGTTCCTTCGTTCGTCGTTGGAGGTTATTTGTTATTCCGCAGTAGAGCACATGCGTTCGGCTAGCGACTATGTAGACGTAGTAGAGTTGTTCTTTCCTGGTCATCGCGGAGCTCTTTCAGTCCAAGGTCGGAACCGCAGATCCCTCCACTTCGCTACCCCGGATTTCCTGTTGAGTTTGGTGGCTTCGGTGGATTTCATGCGCCTTTCTTTACGGAAAGGCGCACGCGCGGCCGTGTCCAGTGCTGCGTGGCAGGAAATCCGGGTTCGCTCCGGTCGGGATGACAAGTCATATTCAGGTACGGAATGCGAGTGTCCAAGAAAAATTGCCATCCCAATAATAAATTCACAGGCTCTCGGGAAGACAAAGGGGGGCGATGCTTCCATCTGGATTCAATATTCGTTGAGGGAACCGCAGGTTCCTCCACCAGCCACCGGGTGTACCTGGAAATACGCCCTCTCCTTTGTCATTCCGACCGCAGCGTAGCGCAGTGGGGGGACCTGCAATTCCATCGATACCTACTCCGGATACAGGAACGCCATGACCCAAGCCCGCGCCATCATGGTTCTCGGAACCAGCTCCCATGTTGGCAAATCCTTATTGACAGCCGCCCTTTGCCGCATCTTTGCCCAACAGGGCTATCGTGTCGCTCCATTTAAATCGCAGAACATGTCGCTGAACTCAGCCGCGACGATAGAGGGCCTGGAGATCGGTCGCGCCCAGGCTCTTCAGGCCGAAGCGGCAGGCATTCCGTCGTCGGTACATATGAATCCCATACTCATCAAACCGTCGGGCGATTGCTCCTCGCAAGTGGTGGTACGCGGCAAAATCTGGGGGCAAACCTCCGCGGCCGACTATCATCAGCGGCGAGTGGAAGAATTGTTGCCCGTTGTGCGCGAAAGCTACCAGACTCTTTCGTCGACCTTTGAGGTGATCATCCTGGAAGGAGCCGGCTCTCCGGCTGAGATCAACCTGAAACAGCATGACATTGCAAACATGCGCATGGCGGAACTGGCGGATGCTGCCTGCCTCTTAGTGGGCGACATCGATCGCGGCGGAGTCTTCGCTTCCCTGCTCGGCACCGTCGAACTGCTGGATCCGGTTGAGCGGGATCGCATCCGCGGCTTCTGCATCAATAAGTTTCGTGGCGACCTGGGTCTGCTGGGACCAGGCGTTCGCATGATGGAAGAGCGTCTAGGAAAACCTTGCATGGGTGTGGTTCCCTATCTGCCCGGCCTCGCGCTGGAGGAGGAGGATAGCGTCGGTCTGCCGGCAATCGCACACGCCGTGTGGCCACCGAGAGAGAACGCGACTGTCCGTCCGCTGCGCATTGCTGTGGTGGCCCTACCTTCGTTTTCTAACTTTACTGACTTCGACTCGCTACGCGCAGAGCCTTCCCTGGATCTGCTCTTCTGCCGTTCGGCCGAGCTTTTGCAGCATGCGGATCTTGTGATCCTGCCAGGGAGCAAACAGACCATGAACGACCTGGAGTGGATGCGGAAGAATGGCCTCGATGAGGCCGTGCAGGTGCACGCCAGGGTCGGCCTCGTGGTCGGCATCTGCGGCGGCATGCAGATGCTGGGCCAGGAGCTGGTTGACCCGGGCGGCATCGAGCGCCAAGGCAGTATGCCTGGGCTTGGCCTGCTCCCCATCCGCACCACCATGCAGGCAGAGAAGGTGACCCGCCTCTGCTCCGGCGCGATCCGTGGTGGTTCTCTTTTTGGGCAACCGTTGCCAGAAGATTGCATATCCGGATACGAGATTCATGTTGGCAAGACCGAGTACCTGGCCCGAGCGGAGCCTTTCGCTACGCTGGCCTCGGGCGAGTTGGACGGATGTATCAGCGCCGACCGGCGGATACTCGGCACCTACCTGCATGGAATCTTTGACGAAGACTGTTTCCGTCATCAATTTTTGACGGCCGCACGCAGCTTCTACAAGCTGGCCTCTGCATCCCTGCTCAATCCCTGGAACCTGCAACGTCAGGAATCTCTCAATCGTCTCGCTTTCCAGGTAAGCGCGTCGCTCGACATGAACCGCATCTTTGCCTGGGTGGGGTTGAAGTACCAGTGACTCTTGCTAAGACTATTGCCGCTGCCTATCTTCTGGACTGGATCGCCGGTGATCCGGAGTGGTTTCCGCACCCTGTTCGGCTGATCGGACAATGTACCCAGCTTGCCGAATCGCACCTGCGCCGGCCGGGCCAAAGCGCAGACCATGACCTGGTCGCGGGCGCAGCGCTGACCCTCGGGGTGACCGGCATCTCCTACCTGGTTACGGCGAAAACGATTGAGTGGGCACACCGGATAAATTGGGGTGCGGGCATCGCAACCGAGATCTTTCTCGGGTGGACCTGCCTCGCGACGCGCAATCTGGTGGATGAGAGCCGTGCCGTCATCCAGGCGATGGAGCAAGAGGATCTGCCGCACGCGCGGCACAGACTGGCCAGAATCGTCGGCCGTGATACGCAAGCTCTCAGCGAAAGTGAGATCCATCGCGCGGTCATCGAGACACTTGCCGAGAGCGCCTGC
>Ga0206939_10050_pt1 | contig 35276 bp, 30 predicted proteins | sample Alteio_BWOrgHeat_10_FD_152921 | JGI IMG/M metagenome (GOLD analysis project Ga0206939, IMG submission 152921) | Enriched cells from forest soil in Barre Woods Harvard Forest LTER site, Petersham, Massachusetts, United States -... | ecosystem: Environmental > Terrestrial > Soil > Temperate forest >... | reverse complement strand
ATCGCAGCGGATGGTGCCGGGGGCGGCTTTCTTTGGGTCGGTGGCGCCCATGGTGTCGCGCCACTTCAGGATGGCGCCTTCGGCTTCGAGGACCATGGCGACGATTTTGCCGGAGGACATGAAGTCGGTGAGTTCGCCGAAGAAGGGGCGGGCTTTGTGGACGGCGTAGAAGCCGCCGGCTTCTTCTTTGGTGAGGCGCATGGATTTGATTGCGACGATGGAGAAGCCCGCTTTGTGGATGCGCGACAAGATTTCGCCCTGTTGATTTGCTTTGACCGCATCGGGCTTGATGATTGCGAAAGTTCGTTCGATGGCCACTTAGAAAATCCTCCGTTTGTTTGCTTCTTGCTTGGACGAGAAAAAAGCAGATTCCGAGCTTCGCCCGGAATGACAATTTTTTAGTCTGGATCGACCGCGACCCAATCTATCGGCGAGTGTTACCTGACAGACCGAGAAATCGTCCGTCGCGAAAGCTGAACTATTTTAGCGCGGCGGCCAGGGTTGAGCCTAGGTCGGCCGGGGTTTGTACGGTGCGGATGCCGGCGGCCTGCATGGCGGCATATTTGTCTTTTGCGGTGCCCTGACCGCCACTGATGATTGCGCCGGCGTGACCCATGCGGCGGCCTGGAGGCGCGGTTTGTCCGGCGATGAAACCGACGACGGGCTTTTTCACATTGGCCTTGATGTATTCGGCGGCTTGCTCTTCGGCGTTTCCGCCGATTTCGCCGATCATGATGATGGCGTGCGTATCGGGATCTTCATTGAATAGTTTGATGGCGTCGGTGAATGAGGTGCCAATGATGGGATCGCCGCCGATGCCGATGCAGGTGGATTGGCCGATGCCGAGTTCGGTGAGCTGGTGGACGGCTTCGTAGGTGAGCGTGCCGCTGCGGCTGACGACGCCGACGTGGCCCTGTTTATGAATGCGGCCGGGCATGATGCCGATTTTGCATTTGCCGGGAGAGATGACACCGGGGCAATTGGGGCCGATGAGGCGCGTTTTTTTGAAGTCGAGCGTGGCGGCGACTCGGACCATGTCGATCACGGGAATGCCTTCGGTGATGCAGATGATGAGAGGCATTTCGGCGTCGGCGGCTTCGAGGATGGCGTCGGCGGCGAATGGCGGCGGGACGAAGATCACGCTCGCGTTGGCGCCGGCGGTTTTCACGGCTTCGCTGACGGTGTCGAACACGGGGCGCTCGAGATGTTGCGAGCCGCCTTTGCCGGGCGTGACGCCGCCGACCACGTTGGTGCCGTAGTCGATCATTTGCTGGGCGTGGAAGGTGCCTTCGCGGCCGGTGAAGCCCTGGACGATGACGCGTGTTTTTTCGTCTACGAGAACGCTCATCGCGCACCTCCCGCGAGAGCAACGACCTTTGTGGCGCCGTCCTTCATGCCGTCGGCGATGGTGAAGTTGAGTCCGGAATCGCGCAGAATTTTTTGGCCCATTTCGACGTTGGTGCCTTCCATGCGGACGACGACGGGAACTTTAACGTGGAGATCTTTCGGCCCTCCTCGACGGCGGTGCCTTCGATGCGGGAGACGCTAGGGATGTTGGTTTCGATCTGCTCCAGGGCGATGAGGACGCCTTTGGCCACTTCGTCGACGCGGGTAATGCCGCCGAAGATGTTGATGAAGACGGCTTTCACGCTGGAATCGCCGATGAGAATGCGGAATGCATTTTTGACTTGCTCGGCGGATGCGCCGCCGCCGACGTCGAGGAAGTTTGCGGGAGAGCCGCCGGCGTATTTAATGATGTCCATGGTGGCCATGGCGAGGCCGGCGCCGTTGACCATGCAGGCGACGTTGCCATCGAGCTTGATGTAGTTGAGGCCGTACTTGGAGGCTTCGACTTCGAGCGGATCCTCTTCGTCGAGGTCGCGCAGTTCGCGGAGTTCTTTGTGGCGGAAGAGGCCGTTGTCGTCGAAGGTCATTTTTGCGTCGAGCGCGACAAGGCGGCCGTCGCCGGTGACGACGCAGGGATTGATTTCGAGCATGGAGGCGTCGGTGTCGACGAACGCTTTGTGGAGCGCCTGGAAAAATGGAGCGGCTTGCTGCGCGGCTTCGCCGGAGAGACCGAAACCGAAGGTGAGCTTGCGCGCCTGATAGGGTTGAAGGCCGGAGGCGGGTTGAATGAATTCGCGGAGGATGGCTTCGGGATTTTCTTTCGCGACTTCTTCGATTTCCATGCCGCCCGCGGTGCTGGCCATGAAGAGAACTTTGCCTGCGGAGCGATCGACGAGAATACTGAGGTAGAGCTCGCGCTTGATGTCGAGTCCTTCTTCGATGAGTACGCGCTTCACGATGCGGCCGCTGGGACCGGTCTGCACGGTGACGAGGTTCATGCCAAGCATGGCGCTGGCGATGTCGGCGGCTTCGTCGGGCGAATGCGCGAGTTTGACGCCACCGGCTTTGCCGCGACCACCGGCGTGAATTTGCGATTTAACGACGACAACGGGAGTACGAAGGCGCTGGGCGGCGGCGCGGGCTTCTTCCTTGCTGAAAGCGACTTCGCCGCGGGGAGTGGTGACGCCGTAGCGAGCGAGGATCGCTTTCGCCTGATATTCGTGAATCTTCATTGAGATCGACTTCCGTTCGGTTTCGGTGAGACCAGGCTGCGGTCGGCCGGTGTTAGAATTTGCGTGCGCTTGTTAGACGGGGAAAGTTTAACTGAGGGGTTGGGGGCGGGGCAAGGCGGAGAACGTTTTCACGACGGATTGTGGCGGTTTGTGGCGGGGTTTTGGAGACGGATTGGGTAGCGGTTGGGTTACAGCTGAGATCCTTCGACGCCCTTCGGGCGGCTCAGGATGACAACGCTTTATATAGTGGTGACAACCAGTTCAAGAAGTTCAAGCGGCGGCAATGTTTGGTAGGACGAAGGGCTTACATCGTGCGGACTTGGGGCGCAGCATGGCTGCGCCCCTATATGTTTGAGGTGAGGCTGGCGGGATGACGATTGCGTTGATTGAATTTGTGGAGCGCGGCGGGGTTTTTACGCGGGCGCAGGCCGAGGCGGTGATGGAGGAGCTGCTGTCGGGCGCGTATGAGACGCCGGTGATCATGCGGCTGCTGCTGGCGATGAATGCGCGGTCGGTGGATGTGGCGGAGTTGACGGGGTTCGCCACGATCATGCGGAAGTTTGCGGCGCGCGTGTTTGCTGAAGGCGAAGCGCTGCCCCTGCAGATGGTCGATACGTGCGGGACGGGGGGCGATGGGTTTGACGCGTTCAATGTGTCGACGGCGGCGGCGATCGTGGCTTCGGCGGCGGGTGCGCGCGTGGCGAAGCACGGGAATCGCGCGGCATCGTCGCGGAGCGGGTCGGCGGACGTGCTGGAAGAGCTGGGCGTGCGGATCGATTTGCCGCTGACGACGATGGGGCGGGCGATTCGCGAACTGAAGATTGGATTTTTGTTTGCGCCGGCGGCGCATACGGCGACGCGACATGCGAGTCCGGCGCGGAAGCAGATTGGGGTGCGGACAGTTTTCAATTTACTGGGGCCGCTGACAAATCCGGCGGGGGCGCAGGCACAGGTGATGGGAGTTTTTTCGGCGGATGCGATCGATTTGGTGGCGGCGGCCTTGGCGGAACTTGGCGTGGATCGGGCGCTGGTGGTGCATGGAGCCGGCGGGCTGGACGAGATTTCTTTGTGCGGCGAGACGGTGATCGCGGACGTGGAGCGCGGGTTTGTGACGCGATATACGGTGGTACCGGAGGATTTTGAGGTCACGGAGGCGCCGTTGGATGCGATTCGCGGCGGGACGCCGGCGGAGAATGCGGCAACGATTCGCGCGATCTTTGAGGGGGCGAGCGGAGCGCGGCGGGATGTGGTGGTGATGAATGCGGCGGCGGCGCTGGTGGCGGCGGGTGTGGCGGAGAATTTTGCGGAAGGCGCGCGGTTGGCACGGGCGGCGATTGATTCGGGGGCGGCGCGGGAGAAGTTGGCGAGGTTGGTGGAGTTTACGCGGACGGTTCACGGAGCTTAGTAGAGCGGCCGAAACGGACCCGGCCAAGGCATACATCTTGCCGAGATGGGGCGCAGCATGCTGCGCCCCTACACGTGACGGGTTGAATCAATTGGGGCGGCTGCATTGGTTGGGTTGGGGGCAGTCGGGGCTTTCGACGGATTGGATGTAGCCGGCGGCGCTGCCCACGGCGGCTATCGCTGCGGTTCCCATCAGGAAAAGAAAGATGAAGCGGCGGCGGCCGGCGGGATGGGCCGGGTTCGTTTTGATCGAGGTTGGAGTCGTTGAGCTGGTGTTTTCGGGACTGTCGTCGAGTTCGACGCGGTAGGATTTTCCCTCCGGGATTAATTCAGAGTCATCGCGATAGACGATTTTGAGCGGGCCGCGGCGCGCGCGGATTTCGAATGCTTTGCGATCGAGGATGGTGATTTCGCCGACGGTCGGCATGGGCGCGGCGGGACCGATAAGCGCGCCGTGCGCGGAGACGAGGAAGTATTGGTCGGGCGAGAGCGAGAAAGAGATTGAGCCGGAGGTGACGTCGGCGCGGATGAGCGATTTTTTGATGACGGGATTGCGAGACGGCGTGCGATGCAGGGTGACCTGCGTCGAGCCGGACATGTAGAGCATGGCGTCGCCGCTGCGGAGCGAGAGTCCGCCGTTCGGGCTGGTGACAAGGTGATCGCCGTTGTAGAGCGTGGCGCCGTCGGACGCCACGCCGTTGCCGAGCGTGGCGGAATGCGAGGCGACAACAACGCCGAGGGTCTCGACTTCGGTGGCGTCACGCGAGTCGTCGCCGAGGACGGGCTGCGACGGAAAAAGCAGAGACACTACAAGGAAGACGGGAATGATGCGGGACTGGGGCCGCATGGGGAAGACCTCCGCGCAGGACGACCTGCCGACCCCGGCTCCGAGTCGGCAGGCGTCCTGGGTACTGCCCTTATGCAGTAATTTATATAACTTATTGGTACTCATGGCAAGGGATTGTCTTGACTTCCGGCGGCGGTGGGATGGCGCCGAACGGTAGACGCTTTTAGTGAGGGTCGGCCGGGCGGAGCAAGCCCCGCCCCTACAAAGCCCGGGAGTGATCCGGATACTTCGGCGCGGGCGTTTGGTTAGGCACGACTGGAGAGGCGGCGCCGAGGCGCCGCACTCCACATAGTTTTATGGCGGGTTGTGTGGCAAGCTCGCGGTCGAATTTGTGAGTGGGGGAGATTCCGTGAGGATTCGATTCGCGATGATTGTGGCGGTACTGGCGGCGCTCGTTTTGGCGGATGGCACTTCGCTGACGGCACAGTCCGCGGCAACGAAGAGTGGCGCGGCGGAAGTCGTGCAGAAGGTGCGCGAATACCGGGTGCAGCATGAGGGCGCGATCGTTCGGGAGCTGGCGGAGTTTCTGGTGATTCCGAATGTGGCGAGCGACGAGCCGAACATTCAGAAGAATGCGGCGCGGATTGTGGAGATGTTAAAGGCGCGCGGAGTTGAGACGGAGTTGCTGCCGATTGCTGGGCGCGGGCCGGTGGTGTTCGGAAAATTGATGACGCCGGGCGCGAAGCGCACGGTGATTTTTTATGCGCACTACGATGGGCAGCCCGTGGATGCGGCAGCATGGACGGACGGCAAGCCGTTCGAGCCGGTGTTGCGCGACAACTCGATCGAGGCAGGCGGGAAGCGGATTCCCTTCCCTGATGCCACGGCTGGCGCGGGCGCTTATGAGGATGACTGGCGGATTTATGCGCGGTCGGCATCGGATGATAAGTCTCCGATCATCGCGATTCTGGCGACCATCGATGCTCTGCGGGCGCAGAAGATTCCGGTCGGTGTGAATGTGAAGATGATTTTTGAAGGCGAGGAGGAAGCGGGGTCGACAAATCTGGAACGCACGCTACAGGCGCACAAGGATTTGCTCGGCGCGGATTTGCTGCTGACTTGCGATGGGCCGGTGCATCCATCGGGACGGCCGCTTATATTTTTTGGAGCGCGCGGCGATGTCGGGCTGGATGTGACGGTGTACGGTCCGGTGCGGGCGCTGCATAGCGGGCACTATGGAAACTGGGCGCCGAATCCGGCGATGGAGTTGTCGCGGCTGCTGGCGTCGATGACGGATGCGAACGGGCGCGTGACGATTCCCGGTTATTACGACGATGTGGTGGCGTTGAGCCCGCTGGAGAAAGAGTGGCTGGCGAAGATGCCGGACAACGATGCAGAGCTAGCGAGCAGCTTGGGAATTGCGAAGCCGGATGGCGGCGGGAAGAAGTTAGTGGAGTTGCTGCAGCAGCCTTCGTTGAACATTCGTGGATTGAACAGCGCTTATGTTGGAACGCACGCGCAGAATGTTGTGCCGGACAAGGCGGAGGCATCGATCGATGCGAGGCTGGTGAAAGGCGAAGATCCGCGGAAGAAGTCGGAGCAGATTATCGGGTTCATTCGGTCGCAGGGATATTTTGTGGTGGATCACGAGCCGACGATGGAGGAGCGGCGGGCGCATGCGTTGATCGCGAAGATTGTGGATGAAGGCGGGTATCGGGCTTCGCGGACGGGGATGGATTTGCCGGTGTCGAAGGCGATGATTGCGTTGGTACAGAGCGCGACGGATGGGCGGGCGGTGATTGCGCCGGGATTGGGCGGGAGCGTGCCGATGTATATCTTTGAGTATATTGGATTGCCGTGGATCGGGGTGCCGATCGTGAATTACGACAATCATCAGCACAGCTCGGATGAGAATCTGAGGTTGGGGCATTTCTGGAATGGGATGGAGTTGTATGGGGCGATTTTGGCGGATTTGAATTGGTCGCAATAGGAGTGGCCAATGCTCGAAAATAAAACGACGCAGCAGTTGTTGACGTCGTACTGCGAAGTCGTATCTGAGTTACGAAGGCGCAAGATCACGAGGAGCAGCAATAACCCTGTTGCTGATGTGACGGAAACGCTCGTCGCACAGAGTCTGAGACTCGTACTGGTGGCGGGTTCTACCAAAGGCTATGACGCGATCGATTCGACTGGAAAGCGATACGAGATCAAGGGAAGGAGGCTTACACCCGAGAATGGGTCTCGTCAGATGAGCATAATTCGAGGCTTAGACATGGCGCACTTTGACTATTTCGTTGGCGTCCTTTTCGATCAGCATTTTGACGTTCTCCGAGGGTGCGTACTGTCCCATGAAACAGTCAAGCTAGCGTCTAAATACGTTGAACGCACCAATGGCTGGACAATTCATCTTCGCGACTCGATTTGGAACATCACAGGTGTACGCGACATCACCCTCGAATTGCGCAAAACATTTCGGAGTATGTAGTTAAAGCGAGAGGAAGTTTTGGAGGAGTTGTTTGCCGCTGGTGGTTAGGACGGATTCGGGGTGGAACTGGACTCCTTCGAGTTTGGCGCGGCGGTGGCGGACGCCCATGATGATGCCGTCGTCGGTTTCGGCGGTGATGGTGAGATCGCGCGGCAGGGATTTTCTCTCGATGATCAGTGAGTGGTAGCGCGTGGCGGTGAAGGGGTCGGAGAGTTTGCGGAAGACGCCTTTGGCGTCGTGATGGACAGAGCTGGTTTTGCCGTGGAAGAGTTTGGGCGCGCGAATGATTTTCCCACCGAATGCCGCGCCGATGGCTTGATGGCCGAGACACACACCTAAAATCGGAAATTTACCTGTCAGGCGCTGCACTAACTCGACAGAGATGCCGGCTTCTTTCGGTGTGCATGGGCCCGGGGAGATTACGATGCGATCGGGTTTGCGGCGGACGATGTCATCTACGGTGATTTTGTCGTTGCGGTGGACTTCGACGTCGCAGCCGAGTTCACCGAGGTACTGGGCGAGGTTGTAGGTGAAGGAGTCGTAGTTGTCGAGGAGGAGGATCATCGGCGTTCGTCGCTTTAGCAAAATCATTTTCGCATGGATTGGATGATTGTGCCTTCGAGTGGAGATGATGCTGAGAGAAGCTCGGGCCTCCACTCGACTACTTGGGGTTTTTAGTAACGCTGCGCGCTGAGATCCTTCAGTGCGCGAGCCGACGCCCAGAAGCGAACGCGAAAAGAGAACGCGTCGACTCACTTCGTTCAGGATGACAGGTCTGAATAGAGTTGATGAGGAACGATAGACAGGTCTGGGTAGGGTGACAGAGACGGACGCGCGGGCTCGTTTCGCCGGGATACAACTTCTCTCGGTTCAGTGGGCGCGAACTTATTTGCGGCGGGAAGCAGCTTCCAGGGCCGTCAGCAGGGCGCGGGATTTGTTGACGGATTCCTGGTATTCGCCGGCCGGGGTGGAGTCGGCGACGATGCCGCCACCGGCCTGGATGTGGGCGACGCCGTTTTTGACGACCATGGTGCGGAGGGCGATGCAGGAGTCGAGATTGCCGGCGAAGTCAAGATAGAGGACGCCGCCGGCGTAAATGCCGCGGCGCGTGCGCTCGACCTCTTCGATGATTTCCATGGCGCGAACTTTGGGCGCGCCTGAAACCGTGCCCGCGGGAAAACACGCCATCAGCGCGTCGAAGCAGTCGACATCTTCGCGGAGACGGCCTCGCAATGTGGAGACGATGTGCATCACGTGGGAGAAGCGCTCGACGGTCATGAGGGACTCGACCTTGACGCTGCCGTATTCGCAGACGCGGCCGAGATCGTTGCGGCCGAGATCGACGAGCATGATGTGTTCGGCGCGTTCTTTTTCGCTGGCGAGCAGATGTTTTTCGTTGCGCTGGTCTTCGGCTTCATCTTTGCCGCGCGGGAGCGTGCCTGCGATGGGACGGTAGAAAACGTCGCGGCCCTGGACTTTGACCAGCATTTCGGGCGAGCTGCCGACAACGGAAACGTCGTGCAGTTGCAAATAGAAGAGATAGGGCGAAGGATTGACGGCGCGAAGCTCGCGATAAATATCGAACGGATGCGCTTTTGTTTTCGCTGAGAAGCGCTGGCTGACGACGACCTGGAAAATGTCACCGGCGCGGATGTAATCCTTACACTTCTTCACTGCAGCTAAATATTCGGCGCGACGGAAATTGGATTTGACGTTGAGCGCGGATCGCTTGGACCGCGAAACTTCCGCGCGCGGCCTTTCGGCTTCGACGGGCTGCTCGAGCTGTTTGCGCGTTTCACGAATGGCGCGGACGGCCGCGTCGTATTTTTTTCGCAGGGTGCCCTCGCCGGCGGTATAGACGTTGCGGACGATCCAGAGGCGATGCTGGACGTGATCGAAGGCGATGATGCCGTGATAGAAGGTTAGAACCGCGTCGAAGAGACCGATGTCGTCGCGCAGGCGCGATGGAATGCGTTCGACGAGACGAACCATGTCGTAAGAAAAGTACCCGATGGCGCCGGCGACGAGCGGCGGCAATCCTGGCACGCGAACCGGACGGAACTTCTCCATGCGCGCGCGGAGGAACGCGACGGGATTCTTTTCCTCCCAGACGACGCGCTCACGGCCTTCAAGAACGCACGCGCCAGATGCGTATCGGAATACCTCTTCAGGATTTGCACCAGCGAAGGTGTAGCGTGCGATTTTTTCGCCGCCTTCGACGCTCTCGAGCAGAAAGGAATAACGCGCGCCCTGCGCAATGCGAAGGTAGGCGCTCACCGGGGTCAAAAGATCCGCGGGAAGAACGTCGTAGACCGGGATCAGGTTGCCCTGCTTGGCGAGGCGCTGAAACTCTTTGAAATCAGGCTGAATCATCGCTGGCTCTTTTGCTGGGGCGCGTTCGGTTTGGCTTTTCCGGACGGGGTGAGCGGAGTTTCGCTGCGCAAAGCCTTGACGACGGCCTGGCGCATGACTGCTTCAGGCGCGCGCTGCTTTGTCCACAATTCCCACTGCGCAATTCCCTGTGCGAGAAACATTTCGACGCCGCTGACGGTGTGAATGCCCTTCTTGGCTGCGATTTGCAGGAGCTGCGTGCGCTCTGGCCGATAGATGAGGTCCATGACAATGCGACAGTTTAGCTCGTCGGCGGCGAGAGGAGAAACCTTGGAATGGGGGTGCATGCCGACGGGGGTGGTGTTGATAATCGCGTCGAACGATTCCGAGCGGAGCGCGAAGCGTGGAATGGCTTCGCCACCGACGGCACGGGCAAGGTCGTGAGCTTGTCGCTCGCGCCGCGCGCAGATTGCGACCTGGGCTCCGTGTCTCGCCAACCCAACGGCAGCGGCGCGGGCGGAACCTCCAGCGCCAAAAAGTAGGATGCGACTCTTGGCGAGGTGGAGTTTCTTTTCGAGTGAGCGGAGGACGCCGATGTAGTCGGTGTTCGAACCGGCCAGCGACCCATCGGGGCGAACGACGACGGTGTTCACAGCGCCGATGTCGGCGGCGAGATCGTCGCAATGTTTGAGGTGCTTCAGGATTTTCTGTTTGTGGGGGATGGTGACGCTGAAACCGCGAATGCCGAACTCGGGGATGGCTTTGAGAAAGTCGGGCAGGCTGTGGACCAGGAAGGGGAGATAGACGGCGTTCATTTTTTTCGCGGCGAACGCGGAATTGTGCATGAGCGGCGAGAGCGTATGGCCGATGGGATCGCCGATTACGCCATAGACGCGAGTGCGGCGATTGAGCTCATGAGCGCGGTAGAGATGTTTGAGGTCGTGGAGGCTGACCTGGCCGGGAGCCGTCGCGGCGCCGACCGGGGCATATTCAAGGGTGCTGCCATGCTGGAGCGCGAGGACGCGAGCCGGGAGGCCGATTTCGCCCATCGGCACGGCGATGCAGTCTTTGGATCCTTCGGCCCACTTCAGAAGGCGGACGCTGTCGGAGATGGTTCGCGATAGTGCGGCGATCTTGATCGTGTCTACCTCACCGCGGACGGGCATCCGAAAGGCGCGACCTATGTCGGGGGTTCGCTCGAAGTCGTGGATCGAGAGCATAATGCGGCCGGGCACGGAGTAACCTCGGGCCGATTTGTTGGGAAGCTCGCGGAGCGTTTCGATTTCAATGTCGCACCACTGGCAGCCGGCTTCGCGAGCCTGGATGAGCCAATAGAGCTGGGCCTGGATATCGCCTGGGAAGAGACCACCGGCGCTTCTACGGCGGCAAGTCGCTAAGAACGTGGCATTTGTGGGGCGGTGGGATCTGAGCCAAGAGAGAAGCTTGGACCGCTCGTTGTCGCTGGAGAGCCAGTCCAGCCGAAGCTCGATTGTGGGGGTCTCTCTGAGGGCCAGACGGATGGCGGCCGTCATTTCAGCCGCCGTGGGGGCGGCTACGACACCGCAAATCGCGCCAACGCCCTGACCTAGACGGCCCATCCCCAATAACTCCCTTATCTAATTGAAATCACGCTAGTTACCGGCCAACCGACGGTTCGACCCACGGGCGAACGGCCAGTATCTAGAGTGTAAAGCAGACTCGCCCAATTTGTTGACGCACTTGGGGCCGCTTGTTAATTTCGATGGGCAGGTCCCCGCACGGCCCTAAGGGCGTGTGTTGTTGAAGGAGCATGGAAATGCGCGCGAGATTAGCTGCGTTTTGTGTCTCGATCCTGGCCAGCGCGGGAGTTTGCGCGGCACAGGCTCCAGCAGGCACACCGAGCCAGACCGGTCAGGTGGACTATTCGAAGGTGTACTGCTCCGGGTTTCTGAGCGACCCAAAAGTTCCCGACGATATTCGAGTTATTTCCGGCGAACAATCGAACTATAAGATCGTTTTCTCGCGAGGCGATTATGTATACGTCAACCGCGGAGCGCAGCAGGGTGTCAAACTCGGGGACGTATTCTCGATCGTGCGGCCTGATAAAGACCCCATGAACGAGTGGTTCTACGGGCAGGAAAAAGCCACCAAAAGAATGGGTATTGTGTATCGCGACCTCGGACAGATTCGGATCGTCAATGTGCAGCCGGAGACTTCCACCGCAGAAGTTCTCTTTTCGTGCGATTACATGCAGCGTGGAGACGTAGTCCGGCCGTTTGTCGAGCGCCCAGCACCTCCGTATAAAGACGCGTCGAAATTCGACATCTTCGCTCCGGTGAGCGGCAAGCCCGTGGGGCGCATCGTGAATTCGTTCGACTGGCACCAGGCTCTCGGCGCGGGAATGGCGACGTACGTCGACATCGGCGCGGCGAAGGGCGTGAAGGTTGGCGATTATGTTCGCTTCTTCCGCTATCAGACGACCAAAGACGACATTTCGGCAACCGCCGGCGAGCACGACCTGCAATACAAGGTTTATGGCTTCGGCAGTGCTCCGAAGAAGTATTCCGGCAAGGATTTACCGCGCGAGCTTCTCGGCGAGGGCATCGTGCTCAACGTGACCAAGGATGCTGCGACCGTGCTTGTAACGTATGAGCGCGAAGAGGCGTACACGGGAGACTTCGTGGAACTCGAGTAGCTTGGTTCGAGTTTAACTCAAACTACGGTAGGTTTTTCTGACCCGCGCGATTCGACGTCGCGCGGGTTTTTGTTTTCGGCGGAACTGTTCTGGTCGTTCGCGCCTGCCGCGACCTGTTCCGAATCGGGATCCGCGAAAACATCGCACGTGAAGCCAAGGATGCGCGTTCTCGAGTCGCGCCAGGCGTCGCGCAGGAGGTGGGCTTTGCGGCAGGTTTCGCTCAGAAATTGTTCGCGATCCAGTTGATGTTCGACGGCGACTTGCGGCAAGAGCAAGCCGCGCCGGTCGCCGGAGGAAACGATCAATCCGTGGCGGCCGATTTCGATGTCGTTGATGTCGATTGGTTGGGGCTGCGAAAGCAGCGAGACTTCGATCTGCAGTAGTGCGAGGTCGGTGACTCGCATCGGGATGAAACGCGGATCTTGCAGCGCCGCGCCGGCGGCGCAGCGCGCCACGCTGTCGCCGAGAGGCGTATCGGCTTCAACAACGCCGATGCAGCCGCGCAGGCGCCCGCTATTGCGCAGAGTGACGAAGACGCCCCGGTGTTCGCCGAAGATTCCATCGGTCGGAACACGCTCGGGCAAACGGCCCAAGGTCACGGCGTCGACAACGACCCGACGGGCGAATTTTAGAATTGCGTGACGGTCGGCTTCAGAGGGGGACAGCATCGCCTGTTTTCTCGTGTCCTTCCAACATGCGGAGTTTACGGCGTTGCTTTATGCGGTCGTCGAGCTGTCCCCAGAAGCGCAAGAAATATTGCGCTGCCGAGATCAGAGCGCTTGCGACGACCAACCAAAGCAACAACAGGGCGAGACCTTTGAGAGCGGGGTGGCCGGCGGCGGCAATCAGCACAGCTACGGCACAGACCTGCAGCACCATTTTCGTTTTCCCCATGGTGTTCGCGGCAATGGTCATTCCTTCGGCCGATGCGATTGTGCGCAAACCCTGCACGGTGAACTCGCGGCCGATGATGATGACGACCATCCAGGCGGGAACGAGGTGCATATCTACGAGAGCGATAAAGGCGGCGGAGATCAGGAGCTTGTCGGCGATCGGGTCGAGAAGAATCCCCAAGCGGGTCACCTGGCGGTGGCGCCGCGCGAAGTAGCCGTCGGCCCAGTCAGTGGCGGCCGCCAATAAAAGGACGATGACACCCCAGACTTCAAAATTCGCCTGGTAGCCGAAAAGATCGATGTTGGGGCTGCGCGTCAGCAGAATGACGATAAGGACTGGGACGAAAAAGATGCGCAGGAGCGTCAGTCCATTCGGCAGGTTCATAAGAGCTCAACGCTGGCGGCGTAGGGCAGTGCGGCGCATGGGTCGCATGCTGAAGTCGCCGTCAAAATACCGATTCCAGAGCCGGAACCTCACTATAGACTCCGGTCATGCACGCGTCAACGTTACCTGCGGCCCATGTGCGGGATCAGGGTTATTGGGCGCGTTACACGAGAGAGTACCTTGGGGGTTAACGCGTCAATAGAAAAATCGCGCGGACGGGAATACTCTTTCGTAACACCGGGGGATGCAACCTGTGCAAATATTTCGATGACGATTCAAATGTTACTGGGGTGCTACAGAGGATCGACCCTGACCGCGACGCCGATAAGTAATTTATATTCAGCACTGTAGGAGCCATTCGGGCAAGCTACACCACCGCGCTATATGCTTGCGGAGCGAGGCAGTCAATTCCAAGGTTTTCTGTTTCCACAAGCTTTTCCACAGGAGAGCCTTCATCAAGGCCCGTACCAGGTGCGTTCAAAAAGATGCTTGAATGGCTGCAAAATCACACGATCTGCGGCGGTTTTACTCGGACGTCAATACGGTCATCCGCGGCGGATTAGAGGGCGCGAACTGCCGTTGGCCCGCGCAGAAGCCGCACGGGTAGAAATAGTATAGCGCTCAGGAGTGCCAGTACGCCGCCCACAGCGATACCCACCAGGCGGAAGGGCAAGAGAATCAGCCACACGAACGGATAAGCAATCAATGCCAGCAGCGCCAGCGGCCAGCAGAGCACAAACAGAATGATCCAGAGTAGAAATGCGGCCATGATCAGACCCTCCACCTTCTATTACGCAAAATCTGCCACCAGGGTTCCGTCGGTTGGTTAAGCACTGACCAGATACTGGCTGAGCCGCAGGCGCCGCGCTATCGACTCCGGGACTTCGGCAACCATTCGCATGTGCGAATCTTCGACGATGGAATGCAGCACTTTGCCCATCGCGTGAACAAGAGCGAGCGTGCGGCCTTCCGTCATGGGTAAACGAAGCGAGAGTGTCACAACGGGATCGATCGGAAGCAAGGCATCAATCCGGCTGAGCAACTGGTCGATTCCCTTCCCTGTTTTTGCCGACACCAAGACTGGACCTGCGCCATTCGCGCGAGCAACGCTCGATTCCAAGGTTTCTTTCAAGAGTGGTGACAGTAAATCAACTTTATTGAGCACGCGCACGATGGGTCGGCCGTTGACACCGAGTTCGCCGAGGATTTTGTCAACTTCTTCATCGAGCTCGTCGTGATGCGGATTCGAAACGTCGCTGACGTGGAGGATGACCGCAGCCTCTTGCACTTCTTCGAGCGTGGCGCGGAACGCGGTCAGCAATCCTTTGGGCAGATCGCGAATAAATCCGACGGTGTCGGAGACAAGCACGCGGCGATTGGACGGCAGGCGAATCGCGCGAATCGTCGGGTCGAGCGTTGCGAACATGCGCGAAGAAACGAGCACCTCAGCGTGACTGAGCGCGTTGAAGAGTGTCGATTTGCCGGCGTTGGTGTAGCCGACCAGCGCAACCGTGCCGAGCGGAACGGCATTGCGGGCGTCGCGGCGCAGAGAGCGCTGCTTGCGAACCTCATCGATCGCCTTTTTGATTTTCGCGATGCGATCGCGAATGCGACGACGGTCGGTCTCAAGTTTCTTTTCGCCGGGACCCCGGACGCCGATTCGGCCTGCGCCACCACCCGCACCGCCGCCTCCGCCGCCACCGCTCTTGCCTCCCAGGCGCGACATCGCTACACCGCGTCCGGAGAGCCGGGGCAACATGTAGTCGAGCTGCGCGAGTTCCACCTGAAGCTGGCCTTCGCGGCTGCGAGCGTGCTTGGCGAAGATATCGAGGATGAGCTGCGTGCGATCAATCACGCGGCATTCGGTGATTTCTTCGATGTTGCGCTGCTGCGTGGGCGAGAGATTGCCATCGAAAATGATGAGTGCGGCTTTGTGCGCGGTGGCTTCAGCCCGAATTTCGTCGAGCTTACCGCGACCGACGAGCGTCGCGGAGTCGGCGGCATCGCGCACTTGATGAATCGTGCTGGCAACCTGAGCTCCGGCGCTGCGGGCCAATTCGACGAGTTCGTCGAGCGAATCCTGGCCCAGCTCGGCGAGCATGTGCGCGGGTATGCGCTTCGATCGCTTGAATGTTACGCCGACCAGCAAAGCACGTTCAGAAGATGCGGTGGACTGAGGAGTCTTCATCGTTCAAGGGGTGGGAGCATTGGTTCCTGCGAATTCCGGTCTTGGATGCCGGGGTTCGCGAGTCTTCTTTCCAATGCGGGATTATACGCCTATCCGTTGTTTAGAGATTGTTTGACGAATTGAAGAGCCTCAGCCTGAATCGTTGGCGAATCGCCGAACGCGTCGAGCCATCGCACGCCCGCTTCTCTGCGGAACCAGGTGATCTGACGCTTGGCGTAGCGCCGCGTCGCTTGCTGAATGGCCGCTTGCGCGTCGGCGAGCCGCATTTCGCCGCGCGCGACAGCTCGCAGTTCGCGATAGCCGATGAAGTCGAAGGGTTTCGCCTCGTCAGCCAGGCCGCTGTCCAGAAGCGTTCGCACTTCGTCGAGCCAACCACGAGCCATCATCGATTCCGTTCTCGCGTGAATTTTTTTGTACAGATCTTCTCGCGGCGGCTGGAGCCCGAGCTTGATCGTTCGCCAACCCTCCAGCGGCGCGCGGCCGTCGCGATAGACGTGACTGAGCGGGCGTTTCGTGAGCAGGCAAACCTCGATGGCGCGAATCAATTTTTGTTCGTCCGCCGCTGCGATCTTGCCGGCAGCGTCGGGGTCGAGACGACGCAAGACGCGGTGCAAATGTCCGGCGGAATGACGATCGCGGCTTTCCCGCAACCGGTCGCGTAGCTCTTCGGATCGCTGCGGAACGTCGGCCAAGCCTTCCAGGAGAGCGCGCAGATAAAGCCCGGTGCCAACTGTCAGAATGGGAACGCGATTTCGCCGGCGCAAATCCTCCAGGACCGCAATTGCCGCTTCGCGATAGCCGCCCGCAGTGGCGGGTTCGCTCGGCGCCAACACGTCGATCAAATGGTGTGCAACGCCGCGACGCTCCGCCAAAGATGGCTTTGCGGTGCCGATGTCGAATCCCTTATAAAGCTGCGTCGAGTCGCACGCGACGACTTCGCCGCCCATTTGTTCGGCAAGCCAAACACCGAGCGTGGATTTGCCGGAAGCCGTCGGACCAAGAATCACGACCAGTGGCGCGAGCGATTTGTCGTTGCTCATTGAAACGTCATGGAAACAGAAGATGGCGGGCGCGCACAAACAGGAAAATCAACACAAACAAAGCCACGATCAAACTTCCGAGAATCTGCTGGCGTGCAATCTTCACTACTGCCCGCCGTAGCCCGGAGGCACCAAGTTGTAATAGTACGTGAAACGCAGTTCGATGTAGGGACCGCTGAACGCGGGTGGCAACGGCTCAAACGGCGTCGAGGAACGAATCGAAGATATCGCGGCGCGATCCAGCGGCTCTTTGCCCGAACCCGAGACGCGCACTGGCTCGCCGTCGGGAACGACTCCATTCCTCATGATGCGGAATTGCAATGCGACAACACCTTTGTCGCCGAGCCGGACCGATTCGGGCATCACTGCGTACCAGTTTCGCTGCACGATGATGTAGACGCGGCGCAGATAGTCGTTGAAGTCCACTCCCTCTGTAGGAGTGAGCATCTGAATCGCGCCATAGGCCTGTCCCTGACTGCCGCCGCCACGAAGCCCGCTATTGCTCGGGACTTGCCCGCCGCCACCGAGCGGCGCCGGCGCGCTCATCTTCTCGGATTCGCGAATCGAATCGCGAAGCGAGCCGCCGAGTGAACTTTTCGGAAGCAACAAGGCGTCCTTTGAAGGCTGCTGCTGAGGTGTTTCGAGTTTCAGCGGCTGCTTAGGCGCATCCTGCCTGGCAGCCGAGTCGTCTTGCACCTTCGGCGGCACCGCCTGCGGCTGCGGCGTCGGCGCACTGGGCAAATCCTTGGCTTTCTCGGGCTGCTTCGGCGTTGGAGTCGGAGCCGGCACCGCTTCCGGCTTCGGCACCGGCGGCGCAACACGGCGCAGCACCTTCGGGTCAACTTTCACGGGCGGCTGCCGAGGATGCGGAGGAGTCTTCAGTTCATCGAGCGCGCCCGGCGGCAACAGGATTGTCATCTGGCGGCGAGCCAATTCGTTTTCTTCTTGCGTCGGCGCGTGCGGTGGGAAGACCTTCGGTTCGAAAATTAAAAAGAGAATAAAAAGAATGTGCGCCGCGAACGACAAGACCGACTTAATCAGTTCTTTGCGGTTCTTTTCCGGCGTTTCCTTGTTAAGGAGGTTGACCTCGCCGGTCATGAAGACGTCGGTTTCGACAAGGTCCGTCGGGATGTTGTGAACCTGCTCGGTGATTTCCGGCGGCGCGGCGCCCTGCGGAACGATGACGCGCTCGTCGAGATCGGTCGGCTGAAGCGGCAGATCCGTCTTTTCTTCAGGCACAAACTCCGACGGCTTCACATCGCGCGGAACAACCACGCGCGCCGCGATCGATTCCAGCGGCAACGATGACGGAATTGTGCTCTTGCCATCGAGTTGGACGATCGGCAGGGTCGAAGGAACGAGCTTTCGGTCGTCCAATGTGGTGGGGCGGCGCCGCGTCGATGCGGCGTCCGCGGCGGGTAATTGCGCACCCATAGGAACGAGGAGTCTAGGGATCATTCGTCTATTTTCTGAGCGGCGGCAAAGGCTAGCAGTTGGACGCGGTCTCCATGTTCCTGGATGCTTGTCATGACGCGTTGCGCCAGATCGAGCGCGGCGCGGCCTGCGCGGCCCCCTGTACGAGGCTCGCGGCGCGTGCGTACGCAGTCAAGGAACTCCTCCAGTTCGGCGTGGAGGGGCTCGACCGCAGGCGCATTCAGCTTTTCGAACGCCAATTCGGGCTGCGGCCCCGGCTTCTTGACCGACACGCGCAGGGCGTCGCGTCGAGCATAGTCCAGCGAAACGTATTCGTGCTGTTGAAAGAATCGCACCTTGCGGACGCGCTCTGTCGAGACGCGGCTGGCGGTGATGTTTGCGACGGCGCCGCCCGCGAACTCCAGCCGCGCGTGCGCGATGTCAACTTTGTCGGTGAGCACCGGGATGCCGACCGCTTTCACTTCGGTGACAGGTTCTTTGACGAGCGTCAGCAATATGTCGAGATCGTGAATCATCAAGTCGTAGATCACATCGACGTCGAGACTGCGTGGCGTAAAGACGCCGAGGCGATGAACTTCGAAGAACAGCGGGCGGTTGAGGATTGGCTCGACCGCGATGACCGCAGGATTGAAACGTTCGACGTGGCCGACTTGCAGGACGCGCGAGAATTTTTTGGCGGAGGCGAGGAGAGCGTCGGCTTCGGCCATGTCGCTCGCCATCGGTTTTTCGACGAGGACGTCGAGGCCATATTCCATCAGGCGACAACTGACCGAGGCGTGATCGACGGTCGGAACGGCAACGCTGGCACCATCAACTTGGCCGCGTAGATCTCCCAGAGAGTTGAACGCCTTGGTTTGAAATTCAGCCGCGATTTGTTTCGCGCGCTCAGGATTTTTGTCGTAAACCCCGACCAGCTCTGCGCCGGGCAGTTCGCGGTAAACGCGCGCGTGATTGCGGCCGAATTCGCCGGCGCCGACGACAGCCACACGAATCCTGTTGTTGTTTCCGGCCACCGCGCTCATTGCTTCTTTATTCCCCCGGATGCAGGCCCTGGTTCCGCTTTCGATTGCCCCTCAGAACCCTGTTTCGCGCCAATTGTTGCGTCGATTGCGCATGGAAACGCCTGAATCGCGATTCCCGCGGCATCGGCCTCTGCCAGTAATTTGTCTCGGTCGAACAACAGGGTGCGCCCGGCGTCAATTGCCAGAGCCGTGGCGCGGGCGCTCTTCATCTGTTCGATGGTGGGCAAACCGACCACGGGTACATCGAAGCGCATGTCCTGATTGGGTTTAGCGACTTTCACGACGACCAGCGCCTTACCGTCCACGATGCGGGCTGCGCGAGCGATCGTTTCGTCGGTGCCTTCCATCGCTTCGACGGCGACGCACGCGCGATCGGAAATTACGACTGTTTGGCCGATATCCATCGCTGAGACCTGGCGCGCGATACCGAGCCCATAAGCGATGTCTGCCGCTTCGCGCTCGTCCGGCGCGCGCCGCGTGAGCACACCCGCGTCGGGTAGCAGCGGCTTCAGGAAATGCGTGGAATCCACCAAATGAATGCCTTCGTCTTCGAACACTTTTGCGACCGCGCCGATGAGCGAGTCGGTATTTTTTCGCGACAGCGAGAACAATAATTTCGCCAGCTTCCAGTCGGGACGGATCGTGCTGAAAATCTTGTTGTGCTTCACCTGGCCGGCCATCACCGCTTGTGTCACGCCTTCGCGATGCATCAGGTCGATCGCTTTGCTCAGCTCGCCGAGGCTCACCCAGTGCAAACGCTTCGCCGAGTTCGCCAATTCCTGTGACGCTTCCTCTTTCAGCGCGATCACCGCCATGTCGATGCCCTGGCTGCGCGCGCCCTCAAGCACAAGGAAGGGAAAGCGGCCATTGCCCGCGATCAGTCCCCATCCCGTTGTGACTGCGTTTGTCATGAGTTAGAGCGGTTGCGCGGCGCCTTCTTGCGTCACTTCACGATTCCACGTTCCGATGTCTCGATAAACTTGATCAGCTCCGTGACGTCGGGCGAATCGCCCAGCGTGGCGCGCATTTCGCTGAGGGCCTGATTCGTGTTCAGCTTCGAACGCAGCAGCAACTTGTAAGCGCGCTGCAGAGCACGCTGGCGTTCGTCCGAAAAGCCTTTTCGTTGCAGGCCGATCTTGTTGATGCCGAAGCAAACGGTTTCGCGTTCCGTAACGACGAGCGAGAACGGCGGTACATCCTGTGTAATGACCGTGCACGCGCCGATGTATGCATAGCGCCCGACACGGCAAAACTGATGCACTGGCGAGGCGAATCCAATCGTCGTGAAATCTTCGACGATTACGTGTCCTGCAAGCGTCGCGGAATTCACAAACAAATTGCCGTCGCCAACGACGGAATCATGCCCAACATGCGAAGACGCGAGGAATAAGTTGTTGCTGCCGACCACCGTCTTGCCGCCGCCTTTGACCGTGCCACGATTGACCGTCACCTGCTCGCGAAACGTGTTGCCGTCGCCTACTACGAGCTCGACGTGCTCGCCGTGAAAACCCAAATCCTGCGGATCGCCGCCGATCGCGCTGAACGGATGAAAAACGTTGTTGCGCCCGATCTTCGACGGCCCTGTGACGACCGCGTGCGAATGCAAGACGCAGCCGTCGCCCAGTTCGACATCGTCGCCAACCACGGCGTACGGCCCGATCTGCACGCCCGACCCGAGCTTCGCCGTCGGCGCGACCGATGCCTGCACATGTATATGCGCGACGCTCATGCCTTCGGCTGTTCCGCCTTTGGCGCTTCTGTTTTCGCCTTCGCTTCCGCCGCCGGCTGCGGCTCGCGATCGACCATCTTGCACATCAGCGTCGCTTCGGCGCACAGATTGCCGTCGACCGTCGCACGCCCCTGCAGCTTGGCGAAATCGCCGCCGCGCCAATTCACCACTTTGATTTCGAGCTTCAGCTGATCGCCCGGCACCACCGGCCGCCGGAATCGCGCGTTATCCACCGCAACGAAATACAAGAGTTTGCTCTCGCGCTCCGGAATCTCCAGCAGTAGCAGCAAGCCGCCGGTCTGCGCCATCGCCTCGATGATCAGCACGCCCGGCATGATCGGCTTGCCCGGGAAATGCCCCTGAAAAAACTGCTCGTTGATCGTCACGTTCTTCACGCCGACGATGCTCTTCAGCCGCTCCATCTCCAAAATCCCGTCAATCATCAGAAACGGATAGCGATGCGGCAACAGTTTCTGAATTTCGTTCACGTCCAGAATCATCCTGCGCTCCCCGTCGCGTCACGGTAGCACCACACCCGCACTGTGACGCCTCTTTGTACCCGGCAAACTTACTATTATATGCGAAGCGACGCATTGGCAGCACTCCTGCATTGCGGATGTCGCGGGAATTACCCCTGTGCGCCGAGGTTTCTCGCGTAGCAATCATTCGCAGATTCTATTCCTTCGCAGGAAATACACGCCTGTGTAACGTTGCCGGTTTCCCGCTTCGGCTGCTACGATGTCGCGCCCATGGCTGAGACTCCACTCCCCAGAACCTTGCTCCAGCAGCTGACACCGCGATTACCGGACATGTTGTCGGTATTGCGGGCGTATGTCGTGAATGAATCTCCCAGCCTCGAAAAGGCGGCCGTCGACCGCTGCTGCGCTGTGATTGCGAAGCCATGGCGCAACCTCAAGGGCGCGCGCATCGAGCGCATCGCGCAAAGACATCACGGCGACCATCTGCGAATCACGTGGACCGCGCAGGCTTGGGCCTCAAAGCGCCCAACCGGCCAGCTTCTCGTCCTCGGCCACTACGACACCGTCTACGCCAGTGGCACGCTGCGCAAAATGCCCTTCCGCATTTCCGGCGGCAAAGCCTACGGCCCCGGCACCTTCGACATGAAAGCCGGCATCGTCCAAGCTCTGTTCGCCGCAGAGACTCTGCAACGCTTGCCCGCCGAAGATCAGCCGCACAAACGCATCGTCTTTCTCTGGACCTCCGACGAAGAAATCGGCAGCGAATCCTCCCGCAAGCTGATCGAGACCGAAGCTCGCCGCAGCGACGCCGTCTTCGTGCTCGAGCCATCCTTCGGCCCACGCGGCGCTCTCAAAACCGAGCGCAAAGGCGTCGGGGAAGCCGAGCTCATCGCACACGGCCGCGCCTCACACGCCGGACTCGCTCCACAGGACGGAATCAACGCCATCCACGAAATCGCGCGTCAGATCGCGCGTCTCGAAAGTTGGAACGACTTGCGCCGCGGCGTCACAATCAACGCGGGAACCATCCAAGGCGGCTCGCGCACCAACGTCATCCCCGAAGTCGCCCGCGTTCAGCTCGATCTCCGCGCAACGACCGTCGCAGACATGCGCCAACTCGAACGCCGCCTGCACGCCCTGAAGCCTGAACTCAAAGGCTCGCGCCTCGAAATCACCGGCGGATTCGCCCGCGCTCCCCTCGAACGCAAAATGAGCGCCGCGCTTTTCATCCACGCGAAAGCCCTCGCTGCCGAAATGAATCTCAAGCTCGAGGAGTGCGCCGTCGGCGGAGGCTCCGACGGAAACTTCACCGCCGCAGCAGGGGTCCCAACTCTCGACGGTCTCGGCGCGGTCGGCGACGGCGCCCATTCCTCACACGAGCACATCCTCACCAAAACAATGCCGCAGCGCGCCGCCCTGCTGGCCGCCCTGCTCCACTCCGCCTAAGGATTGGTAGCGCCAGCATCTTGCCGGCGTTTTCGTCAGCCCCGGCAACGCGCGTTTTTTCCATCCGGGTGCCGGGTGCCCCACCCTCGGTTTTTTGAGGGTGGGTTTTAGACCACTACAAGTACGTCTTCCTCAAATACTTCACCGTCTCCGCTTCCAACTCGTCGTAGCTCAAATGCAGCACTTCCTGAATCGCCGCTTCCGTCGTACTCCCCTCGCCAATCGAATTCAAAATCTTCTGCACATCATCAATCCCATCCGTCTGAATGATGTACTCCGTGTTCGCCAGAGCCCACGCGTACGCATAGCTCGCCACCGCCGTCGGCAACTGCATCCACGAATTCTCCATCCCGCCCAGCGGCATCGCCTGCTTCTCGTCATACACCTGCACCAGCACCGCCGCATTCTCCTTACTCCGCGAGCCTTCCATCCACTGTGCGATCCCTTCGTTCAACCACACCGGCGCGCGGCCATGCGTCTTCTGCTGCACAAAGCTATGCGTCAGCTCATGCTTTAAAATCCTCGACAACTCCGGCGTCAAAGTCGTCAGCCCCTGCACCGGCACGCGAATCCGCCCATCGTTCAGAGCCCCCACCCACGATGGCGCGCGCGTAATATCCGCAAACGCCTGCTGCGTATACAGCACCACGCCGATCGAATCCGGCGGCGTATAGTTCAGCTCCGATTCAATCGCCCCAAAATGCATCTCCAGCGCGCGCAGCATCTCCTTCGCCAGTTCCGGCTCCGACGACCCGTCATAGTGCAGCGTGAAATGAATGCTCTCGTTCTCGCGATAGTTCTGCTCCTGCTGCCTGTCGCGCTCCACTTTGGCCAGCGCCGCCTGCACTTCCGGATCAGGAGCAATCGCCAATGCCCTCTTCCATTCCGCAACTGCCTGGTCCAGCTTCACCATCCCGTAGTACGCCCATCCCTCAAGCTTCGCGATCTCAGGATCATCCGGCGCCGCGCGCCGCGCCCGCTCCAGATACTCCATCGACGCCTTGTACTCGCTTCGCTTCAAATGTAAATACGCCACGTTCATCAATATCTGAGGATCGTCAGGCACATAGTTCAGCGCCGACCGCTCGTCATTCAGCGCATGCTCCATGTCGCCGTGCGCCAATTCGAACTGCGACGCGGCATGCAACGCCCGCGCCGCCCGCGCATTCGCCTTCGTACCACCCGATCGCGCCTCGCTCTCCACATGAGCCAGATAATTCCGATCGATCGAGCCATCATGAATCGTCGCCTTCTCCACTTCGGCGTCCGCCTCAAAAACCGGCGGCGCAATCGCGAGATTCGCCGCTGTCGCCGCCGGAGAATCCGGCAACACTCCCGCCGGCCCGCGCTCGATGTGATCGACAATCGACCTCGGCAACGTAAGTTGCCCGGCCGCCGTTTCGTAACGAATCTTGTCGCCGTCCTCCACCACGCTCAGCGCCACAATCCGCTTCCCATTCTTCAGCACAATCGTGTCGGCTCGCCCCCCCACCGCCAGAACCGAGGCAAGCCCAACCGCAACAACCGCCGTGCGCAATAGCGCACGCGGCCAAACCCGCCAATGGCGATAGGCAGAGACGATTCCCCACCCTCGTCCGTCGAAACGCTCATGCATCCCTCGATTTTAGATCCCCGCCCACCTGTCCTCCCGGACGCCTTGTTTCCCCATGCCGAAAGTGACTACACTTTGCCTATGCGGCCAGGGGTGGCCTTTTCCAGGTTTTTCCTCGTTTTTTGCTTATTCGTGATGCCCTGCGCGGCGTCCACAGCCGAAGACTCTCCCCACGACACCTACGAAGCCCTCAACTCCCTTCGCGTCAATCCCGCTGCCGTCTACGAAATCACCGCTGCCGACCGCATCGAACTCCGCCGCGGCGACGGCCACTTCACTTTCGACCTCGGCAAGCTCGCTTTTTTCGCCCCCTACAAAGGGCAAGTGACCGGTGTCGTCTTCTCCGGCCGTGGACACGTCGTCGCCGCCCCTCGCGACCCCGTCGAAAAGCAACAAATGGCCCGTTTCCTCGGCGCTCCGGTACTCGACGAAGCCTTCTCAGATCTCTACCTCCGTTTCACCGACGACACCGCCGCCGAACTTCTCCGCGAACTCGGCAGCGCCGGCGTTCAGCCGATCCAGGACACCGAGTTCGCTGTTCGCTGGGATCCGATCGCCGCCCAGGTCAACCCGCCTCAATCGTTGCGGATTCTCTTCGCGATGGAGTCCGCTCATACCCAGCCGTTTTTCTACGCCGCTGTCGAAGGCAACACACGCGGCCCCTTCGACATTGCGGTGGACCCGGATCGCTTCGAGGCCGCACTCATTGGCCAGCCCAAGAGAGTCGGAGCCGAAAATTTTTACGACGTCTGGGCCTCCTACCCGCTTCCCGGTCAACCGGCGTCGAGACGCCGCTTCACTGCGCTCGACTACGAGATCAACACTTCCGTTCTCGCCGACACTTCCCTCGACGCGAAGGCCGACATTCGTATGCGAGCCGAAGCCGGCGGCGAGCGCACGATCGGCTTTCAATTGGCGCGCGCGCTTGCCGTCGAGAGTGTCGCCGGCCAGCATGGCGAACCGCTCACGTTTTTCCAAAACGAGGGAATGAATCTTCAGGATCGTCTCAGCCGCGGCACCGACTACTTGTTCGTGATTCTTCCCGACGCGCCAGAAAAAGGATCTGAGTTCACCCTCCATTTCCGCTATCGGGGCCGCGTGATCGAAAACGCCGGCAACGGCGTGCTCTTCGTCGATGCGCGTGAAAGCTGGTACCCGCACTTTGGCGCCACCGCCGATTTCGCGAACTACGACCTGACCATTCGCTGGCCTAAGAAGCTCAAACTCGTCGCCACCGGCATCAAGCGAAGTGAAACGGAGGATGGCGACCTCCGTGTCGGCCACTGGCAAAGCGAAAAGCCCGTCTCCGTCGCAGGCTTCAATCTCGGCGACTACATGTCCACTTCAGTCGCCTTTGACGCATCTTCCGTTGACGTCTACGCAAACCGTCAGCTCGAGCGCTCGCTCGACGGTCAGCTCGAGAGCCATGCACTCCAGGCTCCGCGCATTCTTACGCCGCTCTCGCCCGAAGGTCACACCGGGGCAAATGTGATGGCCATGAGCCCGCCGCCACCCCGTCCCGCCGACGCGCTGAAAGGTCTCGCGCGCGAAATCGAAGAATCAATTCGCTTTTACGAAAATCTCAGCGGCCCATTTCCATTTCAAAAACTCAGCGTTTCCCAGATTCCGGGAACATTCGGCCAAGGCTGGCCTGGGCTCCTGTATCTCTCGACGTTTTCGTATCTTCCGGCGGAAGCTCAGCTTCGCGCAGGACTCTCGGTATCAGGACAAGAACACTTCTCCGAACTCGTCCCCTTTCATGAAGTCGCTCACCAGTGGTGGGGCAATATCGTTGGATGGGATTCGTATCGCGACCAATGGATCGACGAAGCCATGGCGAATTACCTGGCGCTGCTTTTTGCCGACACGCAGAAGCACACCGGCGATCACTCGCTTCGCATGTGGCTCACCCGCTATCGCGATAATCTTGTCGCCAAGATTCCCGAAACCGATGAAACCTTTTCCGACATCGGCGCGCTCGACCTCGGCACACGCCTGAATTCGTCGAAGTCGCCTCTTGGTTTCGATCAAGTCATTTACAGCAAGGGCGCATGGGTCATGCACATGCTCCGCGAAGAACTCCGCCAGCCAAATGCGAAGAATCCCGACGAGCGCTTCAACACCCTGCTCCACACGTTGGTGACCAAGTATTCTTATCGCGCTCTTTCCACCCAGGACCTTCAGCACGAAGTCGAAGCGGTGATGACCAAGTCCATGGATCTTGAAGGAGGACACTCCATGGAGTGGTTCTTCGATCAGTGGGTGCGCGGGACCGGCATTCCCGCCTATCGCGTCGATTTCAAGGTGAGCAGCACCGAAAAGGGTTTTCTCGTTCGCGGAAAACTATTCCAGGACAATGTGGCTCGATCGTTCCTCGCGCCAGTGCCCCTCTACGCGGGCTCAACCGCGGGTCACTCAACTTATCTCGGTACCGTTGTCGCGTCCGGCCCCGAGACTCCGTTTCATTTCATTTCAAAGACCGATCCGCACAAGATCATCATCGACCCGCAAATGACTCTCCTCTGCGTCACCCAATAGTATAGAGTGCGGCGCTTCAGCGCCTCTTTCGCGCACACGCCCATTCACGCAATCGATGGTCAAATCACACCCCTGCCGAATCGCGCCCCCAGCCTCGTTTCATTTACTCTGATTCGCCAGATTCGAAAGCGTCTTCCCATAGAATCTCTTCTTCTTCGCCAGCGGACTCTGCGGATCGAGTTGCGCCTTGCCGTCACCGTCCAGCACGTACGAGTGCCCCGTCGGATCCGCCGGCACACCCTTCAGCATGCCCGCGCTGACCAGTTCCTGTATCGAATACGGCTTCCGCGAATTTTTCTTCTCAAACTCAGTCGACACCGCATCAATCGCCTTGCAATCTTCATCGCTCTTCAGCAATTGCAGGTGCGTCGCCGCATTCTCCTTCATCTGCGGGTCGGTCGTGGTCGTATAGATGTCGTTCCACAAAAAAGCCGACGTCTCCGAATTGTCTCCCTGCTCGCTCACTTTTGCCGCAAGCACTTTCATCCACGTCTTCGCATCTGGATTTTTGCTGCCTTCCAGAAAAGCTGCGGCTGCTTTGCCGTAGTCCTGCAACTCGAAGTAGTAGATGAATCCCAGATCTTCGTAGAAGCGCCAATATTCGGGATTCGCCTGAATTCCACGTTGAATCAACTGAATCGCAAGGTCGGGACGTCCCGCGCCTTGGGGCGCGTTCTCGCTGAGGAACATCGACCCGAACCGATATGCCACAAGCAGGTTGGGATCGAGCGTCGTCGTCACATCGAGCAGCGGCCACAACAGTTCGAAATTGGAATCGCGGTGCACTGCCTTGTCGCCGTAATACTGGACGACGCGCGTCCAGTACAAATCCGCCATCAAAGGCGCGTACTCCAGGCTCATCACTTTCAACAATTTTCCCGAGCGCAATACGAGGTCGTCGGCTTCCTGGTGCATCCCGTCGAACTGCGCGTCAATTTTTTCCTGGAGCTTCCACACGCCCGCGAAACCTGGAAAAAGCAGGCAGCACAACAGGAGCGACTGGATGTTCCGCGACGTCATTTCATATCTCGGCGGGAAAAAATCGTCACTGCCGCCGCAAGCACGATCGCGCAATAGAGCGCTGCGTAAGCGGTGTTCTGGGCGATTAATGCGGCAGGGATGTGTCGTCCGTGCGCCGCCGACGCCATGACATCAAAATTCTCGAAATTCGGCAGCAGATAAGACAACCATCGCAGGAAGGTCTGTACCGTCGGCGCCATCGTGTCGCTGTGCAGCCCGCGCATCTCTTTGACGAACAATCCCGCCACGTACAGTCCGCCGGTGAAGAGGATCGCCAGCAGCGGCGTCGTGTAGCACGAAAAAAGCAGCGCCAGCGCCACCACGAGCGCCAGTTTCAACAAAATGAAATAAATCGCAACGAGAGCGACGCCGTCCGCGCGCTCGATCGAATGCTTCACATAAAAAAGCGCCAGGTACAAACCCGCCGACATCGCCGCCGTATTGATCGTCAGCGTCAGCAGCAATCCTCCGAATTTTCCCAGCAGAAATTCCCAGCGCCGCACCGGCTTCGCCAGCAGCGCGTACAGCGTGCGCTTGTCCATCTCCTTCGAGACAAGCCCCACGCCGATGAATACCGCCATCAACAGGCCGATGACCGAAATCGCGCTCAACCCAAGGTTGACGATGACAATCTGCTCGATCCCGATCGAGACCTGTCCGACGACAACCGCTGCCGCCATCAGCAGCAGCGCAAAAAACACGAGGTTGTACAGCACGCGGTCTCGCACCGCTTCGCGAAACGTATTCAGCGCGACTACAGCGACCCGCGTCATTTTCCGTGCACATCCACCGCGTTCGCTCTCGCGCGATCCGCGGAAACAAGCCCCATGAAAAATTCCTCCAGCGACGCTTTCATCTGCGTCACCGACAAAATGCGCGCCCCGGCGTTTTTCAGCTGGTCCAGCGTTGGGTAAAGCTCGGCCTCTTCGATGTGCATTCGGTAGCGGTTGCCGGTGCGTGTCGCCTTGCTGAGCAATGCCGGCGCACTCGGCGCATTCGCCTTATCGCCGGGCAGTTCGAACAAGATCTCCATCCCGTGCGCCTGGATTCCCACGATCTCATCGGGCGCGCCAACGCCACGCAGTTTTCCACCCGCGATCACGCCGACACGATCGCAAAGCATTTCCGCATCCGACAAAATGTGCGTCGAGAAGAGCACCGTCCGCCCTTCCTTCTTCAATTCCAGGATGATGTCGCGCACTTCGCGCCGCCCTAGCGGATCGAGTCCCGACATCGGCTCGTCCAGAATCACCACTTTGGGATCGTGCAAGATCGCCTGCGCCAATCCGACGCGCTGCAGCATGCCCTTCGAATATTTCCGGAGTTGAATTTTCCGCGCTGTCTCGAGTCCGACTTTCTTCAGCATGCGATCGACACGTTCGCGTCGTTCTGTCGCCTTGAAGTTGTGAATTTGCGCGAAGTAGTCCAGCAGTTCGGCCGCAGTCAGATAGTCGTAAAAATACGGCTGCTCGGGCAGATATCCAATGTCCTGATGCATCGAGATGTCGCTGATCGGCTTCCCCAAAATCCGCGCGTTACCCGCCGTCGGAAAAATGAGCCCCGCCAGCAGTTTGATGGTCGTCGATTTCCCGGCCCCGTTCGGACCCAAAAATCCGAACACCTCGCCGTCCTCGACCTGCATGGTCAAGCCTTCCAGCGACCTCTTCTTTTTTAAATGGAGGAACCCGAACGGATAGTCTTTCGTCAGGTTCTCAGCCTGAATCGCTGCTTCCGCCATGGATCAATTGTTGGAAACAACGTGCTTGCAGTCAATCAACCGCTCGGGCCGATGTGCAATGGAAGGAACTACAGAAGGGCAGTTCGCTCCAAATTCCGAGTATCAACGAGACGTTTGGATCATGCGGGCGACACCACGCTGCAACGACCGTCCGCACCGGAAAACAATGGACCTCCTCGGACGATCATTGGAGGCAACCAAGGTCGAGAGCGCAAGTCCACAAGGCCAAAAGAGTTACCCGTTGCTCCGGTGTCCGCCGCAAGCTCCGTGCACTCGCAAACCCCTTAGAATCACATCCTTACGCAACGCGCGCCTGCAACCCCCGCAGAATCACATTCTTGCGCAAAACTATGGGGAGGGGGTACCGGCCAGCAACTACCAATTCATCGATCCCCGGTGAGCCACCGGGCAGCCACGTTCGCATTGGCAGGCTTTCACTTCCTCCGACTTTCAACTGTCGACTTCTTCCAGTCGCCAGTCACCGCTGCGGCCCAGGCGCGCCAATCTGCACCAACTGCCCCGCCGCCACTGGCGGAGGCGCCATCGGCTTTGGCTTCAACGTCTGCTTCCCGCGCCAGTTATCCAATATTCCGACCTGCTGCACACACGACACCGTGCACTTCGGCGCGCAATATTTCTCCACGTAATACTCTCGGTGCCGCATCTCCGGGGTGTACTGATCCAGCGGAATCCCCGGATACCCGCGCTGCTGCGAGCACCAGTGCACCAATCCGTCTTCGCAGATATACAAATACCGCGAGCCCGACCGGCATCGCCAGTTGTGCTCTTTCCCGCGCGCCACGTTGTGCTGAAAATCGTTGAATCGCGAAAACGAACTCTTCCCCATCGACATGATCTCTTCAAATATCTCGATCTGCCGCGGATTCAATCCCTTCAACTGCCCTTCGCCGTCGTGAATAATTCCCACTGTGCTCGTAAATCCCAGTTCCACCGCGCGCTTCGCAATCGTCAGCGCATCCTCGGGATTCTTCACGCCGCTGCCGAGCACCGAGTTGATGTTCACCTGGAATACCGCGAATTGCGACAGCCACTCCAGCCGTGAGTCCAGCGTCTTCAAACTCTTCTTCGACACTTCATCCGGCGTCACGTTGTCGATGCTGATCTGCAAAAACTCCAGCCCCGCATCGTTCAGCTTCGCAATCCGTTCTTTGCTCAGCAAAAATCCGTTTGTGATCATCCCGGCATAAATTCCGCGCTTCCGCATGTGCCGAATCACTTCTTCCAGCTCGGGATGCATCAACGGCTCGCCGCCGCTGATCGTGATCATCGACGTGCCCATGTCGGCCAGCAAATCCAGCCGCCGCTTCATTTCTTCCAGCGGCACCGGCTTCGACACATCGTCATACTCATTGCAATAGCCGCAATCCAAATTGCAGCGCCGCATGGGGATGATATGCACCAGGAAGGGATGCTTCGTCGACACCAGCGCTTTGGCGATCTTCAACACCTCGCGCGTCCGCGACCTCACAAACCTCGCCCGCCGCCGCCATTTCACCGACGACGATGCTTCAACCTTCGGTTTGGAAGTCACATTCCCCATCAAAATTCCGCAATTCCCCTGAACCCCAATTATACACGACGCCCTTCACCCCTAATTTGATGTGCCCAATCCGTCGAACGCCACAACCGCCTTGCGCGAACGCAAAACCGTATTGCAACTCTCATCAAACCTTTCCCCACCCAGCTTCGTCCCTAACCACGTAACCCAAATCTCGTCCATCACCTAAGCCGACGCCCGAACCCTGAGCCGATAATCACCAGGAGCAACCGCATGCAATCGATCCTCTCCGACCTCCAATACTCCGCCCGCGAGCTTCGCAAGCGCCCTGGCTTCGTCCTCACTGCCGTCCTCTCCCTCGCCTTAGGCATCGGCGCCACAAGCGCCGTCTTCTCCGTTATTTACGCCGTCCTGATCGATCCCTTCCCCTACCCAGGGTCCGACCGCATCATGGAGTTCCGCGTCCTCGACAAGTCCGGCAACACGCGCGGCACCGGTTTCAATGGCCCCCAGATCGAGCAACTTCGTCAAGCCAATGCACTCGAAAGTGTCGTCGCCCAAGACGGCTGGAACCTCACCACAACCGACGGCGACCTCCCCGAGGACGTCAACGCCGGCTACATCACCCCCAACGCTCCTAATCACTGGGGAGTCGCCGCCCTGCTCGGCCGCTGGCTAGTTCCCGCCGACGCGCCTTTCGGCGAAGATCCGCAGCCCGTCGTCGTTCTTAGCTATGAATTCTGGCAGCGCTACTACGTCGGCGACCCAAACGTCATCGGCCGCACCATCCAACTCGTCCACAAGCCGTATCAGGTTGTCGGCGTCATGCCTCCGCGCTTCCGCTGGGCCGAATGCCAGATCTACTTGCCCCTCAAACTCACCCGCGACCCGAACATCTATGAAAGCGCCATCATCAAGCTCAAGCCCGGCGTCACCGTCGCCCAAGCCACCTCCGAACTTCAGCCGATGGTCGAGCGCTTCGCCAAAGAATCCCCGCAAAACTATCCCGAAAATTTCCGTGTCAGCCTCCGCAGCATCATCGAACTCTACGCCCGCCCGCTCGGCACTACGCTTTACATTCTCCTTGGCGCCGTCGCCTCTCTGCTGCTCATCGGCTGCGGCAACGTTTCGATCCTGCTCCTCGCACGCGGCACCGAGCGCCAGCACGAACTCGCCGTCCGCGCCGCCATCGGCGCCGATCGTTCGCGCATGATTCGCCAGCTCCTCACTGAGTCCCTCGGCATCGGTCTCACCGGTGCCGCTCTTGGCGTCCTGATCGCCTGGAAAAGTCTCCCCCTCATCGTCGCCTGGATGCCGCATCGCTTCCCCGCCGAGTCCGTCATCAAGGTCAACATCCCCGTTCTACTTTTCTGCGTCGCCCTCGCGATAGTCACTTCCGTAATCTTCGGCCTCTCGCCCGCGCTCCAACTTTCGCGCCCCGATGTCGCCCGCCTCATGCAGGGCAGCGGACGCCGTATCGCCGGCAGCGCCAGCGCCAAGCGTGCCCACAACACGCTCATCGCCGCGCAAGTCGCGCTCACCATCCTTCTTCTCACCGTCGCCAGCGCCGCCGGCAAAGGCTTCATCCGCATCCTCGGCGCGCATCTCGGCTACGAGCCGCACAACACCATGTCCGTCCCCATACCTATCCACCAAAATACTTACAATGATTGGCAAGCCCGCTCGCAATACTTCGAAAACATCCGTTCGCGCATCGCCGCTATGCCCGAAGTCGTCGAAGCCGGCATCTCCACCAACGCCACTCCCCCCTCCAACGGCAACGATCAGCGCGTCGAAATCTTCGGCAAAGCTTCCGCAGAATCTCCCGAGGTCCGCGTCAACTTCATCGACTCCGGCTACTTCTCCGTCCTACACATTCCCATGATCGAAGGCCGCCTCTGGGACCATCCCGAAGTCATGCGCGGCGCGCATCTCGCCGTTATCAACCAGACGATGGCGCACCAGTTCTGGCCCAACGGCAACGCCATCGGCCAGCAGTTCCGAATTCCCACGCTGAAGGACCAGCCGCCCTACGCTCCAGCCCCACCCAATCCCGACGGCTGGCTCCAGATCATCGGCGTTGCATCCGACGCGCTCAACGACGGCCTCCGCGATCCAATCAAGCCCGCCGTCTTCGTCCCGTACTCGCTGCAAATGCGCATGTACACGCAAATTCTCGTTCGCACCAAGGTTCCGCCGCTCTCGATCCTTCACGACATCCGCGCGCAGCTCATCCAGATCGATCGCGAGCAACAAGTTATGCAAGTCAGCGATCTCGAAACCTGGATCAAAAATGAAGACGTCTACAGCCAGCAGCGTTTCATCGCCACTCTATTCGCCGTCTTCGCAGTTTTAGCTTTGGTTCTCGCCGCAGTAGGTCTCTACAGCGTCGTGTCGTACGGAGTCGCCACGCGCACCAACGAATTCGGCATCCGTCTCGCGCTCGGTGCCAAGGCCACCGACGTCTTCCGCCTCGTGCTCTCTTCCACCGCCGGAAGCGTCGGCTCCGGCCTGCTCATCGGCCTGATCCTGAGTCTCGCCTTCAGCAAACTCGCCACCCGCTGGGTCAACGAAACCTCCCGCGACCCGATCATCCTCACCTTCGTCGTCGTGCTACTAATCGCCTCCGCCGTCGCCGCGAGCCTGGCCCCCGCCCGGCGCGCCGCGAGCACCGACCCCATGACTGCCCTGCGCTACGAATGACCGCCCGCCTTTCTCGTACGATTGACGGTAGGGGCACGCATCGCCGTGCGCGCATCCGCAGTGTGCGGATGCCTGCCTAGTATCGAATCCAAATCAACTCGCCGAACAAGCTACACATGCTCCGCCTCGCCGCGGCGCTGCACACGAGCCAGCACTCGCGGAGTCTCCCCAGTCGCCACCATTTCAAAACATCAAAGGGCCGAGGAAGCTGGCTCCCTCAGCCCCTGATTCCTTGAATAACCGGTCAGCGCAAGTCAGTCGCCGAGGTTACAACTCAAGCCACTCTTGTACAGCACACAGGTATTGCAGTAATCGATGTCACACTGATTCGCAGAATGGATCGTCTGGTGAGCGCAGGACTCGGTGAACCAATTATTGGCGACAACACCATTTGGATTGTGCTGACAGTAATTAATCGCCGCTATGCATGCTGAATTACACGACCCATTTGTTGACCACTGAATACAACCACAGAATCCCGCGGCGGCTCTCGGGGTCGTTAAAGCCAGGAACAGGAAACACAGCCCACAAAATACGACCAGTCGAACGAGTAGCTGTTTCACTTTTTCTCTCCTTTTTCCTTCTCTTCCAGCTCAAAAGAGCCAGAACTCTGTGTCGGCGTTCGGCAGACACACCAGTACCGTGGGCTTTGTTCGGACCAGCCAGTACCTTCATCTTTCGCCTTTGCTCTCGAAGGGGAAGAGCCGAGGAAGCCGCGCCTCCTCGGCTCGGCTTTCAATTAGTCACCGCCGCCGCAACCAGAACCCGCCACCTGCTGGCAATAGTTGCAGAACTGTTGATCGCAAGAGTTTGCGTTTTGGAAGTCCGGCGTGGCGCAGTGTTCGCTGAAATATGCGTTTGCGACAAAACCGGTAGGATGTTGAGCGCAATAATTGAGCGCGTTAATGCAATCGGTATTGCAGTCCGGCTTGGTCATTGGCTTGCATATGCATGCTCGTGATCTGGGATCCGCCAGCACCAGGAACAGGAAACACAGCCCGCAGAACACAACTAATCGAGGAAGTAGCTGTTTCACTTTTCGTCTCCTTTTCGTTTTTCTAGCTCAAAAGAGCCAGAACCTTTTGCTCGTCGTCCTGTCGCAGCTGTCCTTCCCACACTTTTTCGACCAGCCCTTTGTCATTCACCACAAACACTGTCGGCGTGCCCGAGACCTGAATATTTTGGAAATCGACCTGTTGCACGTTGCGGAAGTTCAGATTGAGCCCGTTCAGATACGTGCGGCTCTCTGTCTGAGAATTCGGAAGCGCCG
>Ga0206939_10049_pt1 | contig 35334 bp, 23 predicted proteins | sample Alteio_BWOrgHeat_10_FD_152921 | JGI IMG/M metagenome (GOLD analysis project Ga0206939, IMG submission 152921) | Enriched cells from forest soil in Barre Woods Harvard Forest LTER site, Petersham, Massachusetts, United States -... | ecosystem: Environmental > Terrestrial > Soil > Temperate forest >... | reverse complement strand
GCGCCAGGTTCCCCTCTTCGACGAAGGTGTCGCCCCAAACAGCTCGCAGCAATTCCTCTTTGCTCACCAGGCGGTTTGGGTTTCTAACTAAGAACTGTAGGACGTCGAAGGCCTTGGGAGTGAGGGGAACCGGTGAATCGTCTCGAGACAGGGTGCGCTTTTGGGAGTCCAGCACAAACCGGGCGAAACGGTACAACGAACCGTTGCTTGGGCTCCCCACCCGATCGATGCCTAGATCGCCTGGTGGGAGAGCCAATCGAGATACCCTTTCGACAAAAGTTCCCATATGGATGCTTTCAAGCCAACTCCTGAGTGGCGAGTCTTTCGGAGGAAATCGCCGGGATTTTCGAATCGGTCGAAAGCGATTGCTCAGCAAGCCAGACCTTGTCTACCGAAAGAGTTTCTGTTTCGCACATGATCACAGATCGATCAAGCACGTTCTGCAATTCGCGGATATTCCCAGGCCAGTGGTAGGAGCGAAGCAAGTCGAGGCTTTGTTTGGTTATCCTCTGTATGTTCTTTCCCAAGTTCCTCGCGCAACGAGCGACGAAATATTCGACCAGCACAGGAACATCTTCTCGTCGCTCCCGCAGAGGAGGAATGACAATCGGGAAAATATCCAGGCGGTAGAAGAGATCGCTGCGAAATGTGCCCTCACGAATAGCCGCCTGCAGGTTGCGGTTTGTGGCAGCGATCACACGTACGTTGGCGTGGATGGAGCGAGTTCCCCCGACACGCTCAAATTCGTGTTGTTGCAAAACGCGTAGAAGAGCAATCTGGGTTTCGAGAGGAAGCTCGCCCACTTCATCGAGGAAAATTGTGCCTCCGTCGGCCAATTCGAAACGACCCAGGCGCCGTTGCAGCGCACCGGTGAACGAGCCTTTCTCATGGCCAAACAATTCCGAGGCGATCAAGTCGCTTGGGACGGCGGCACAGTTGACGCAGACAAGGGCTCGCGAAGATCGCTCTGACTGTCTGTGAATGGAGCGTGCAATGAGTTCTTTTCCGGTTCCAGTTTCGCCGGTGATCAAAACAGTCGCATCTGTGGGAGCGACCTTCGACACGAGAGAGAGTACCTTTTGCAGCGCGGCGGAACTTCCAATGATCTCGTCGGACTTCGCTTCCCTGTCGATTTCTTCGGGCAGGGCAAGGTCCTCGTGTTTGAAGTTCACTTCAGACTGTTTTCTATCTGCCATCATTACCGCGCTAGCCATAATTAACGCACCGATGAAAGAGTATTTGCATGGTTGTTAGACCTCTCCTCATTGCGCATTCTGGAACTGAGTCCGTCCGGCAACAACCCCAGAAGGGGTCAACCAAGGACATCAAATCGGAACAGAACAGCCGCCCTTTACAGGGTCAGGGACCTTACTCACGAAGGGGCGTGAGATTCACTTTCTTCGATCGCGAAAGTCGATTCGCCTCCACCCAAAGAGACGTGCATCGACCGACCAACCGCCGGGTCCGAGCAATGCCAGGGCAATGCCTATCGTTGCCAGCAGGATGCAACTCCATGGATTTGCGGGATGCGCGAAGGCTTGGCGCAGCGCCAGGAGCGCCACAAACACACCTGCGATGGGAGTCCACAGCCCGACGATCAGCAACATCCCCAATATCGCAGCGAATACGTGGGTTCTTGCGGCTCCCGCCGACACGCCACCGACGATCGAAATAGCTCCTTCCGAAACCAAAGCGACACCCGCCACAAGCCGCATCAACAGAAGGCCGAGGCCGGGCAAACCGTGGGCGAACGTCGAGTAAAGGCGTCTCAATCGGCGCTCAGGCTATGAAATTCCGGTGGGACATCAAAGCCTAAAAAGGTCCGCCCCGAACCACCCTTTTGAGTTGTCTATATCTCGATGATTCCGCGTTTGAGAGCGATCATCGCGGCGTGGGTACGGTCGTTGGCGCTCAATTTGGAGAGAATATTCCGGACTTGGCCCTTGACGGTTTCTTCGCTGACGGAAAGCTGCGCTGCGATCTCTTTATTGGCATTCCCTTCCGCAATCAGGCGGAGGACGCGGATTTCCGCAGGGCTCAGAGCATCATCGGTTGCATGCTCGGCAAGCTGGTACGATGCTTCAACGGAAAGCGCTTTTCTTCCGGCATGCACCGCGCGGATCGTATCCAGAAGTTCCTTGTGCAAACTATTTTTCAGCAGGTAGCCCCGCGCGCCGGCTTTGAGCGCCCGCAGGACCTGCGCGTCGCCGACATACGTCGTCAAGACGATGATTCGCGCCTCGGGGAATTCTCCGCGAATCGCGATCATCGCATCGAGGCCGTTCATTTCGGGCATCTGCAAGTCCATCAGCGTTATGGCTGGATGGTGCGCGCGGAACTGCTGGATCGCTTCGCGCCCATTCGACGCTTCGGCGACCAAACTCATGTCCGAATGAACAGCGACGAGCCCCGCAATCCCTTGGCGCACAATCGGATGATCATCAACCGCCAAAATCCGAATCGGCCCGGCCTCCGCGCTCATGACATTCGCTCCGTGTCGTTGTCCGCCAATTTCCCTGCTAACTTCTCGGCAAACCAGGAACGCCTGCGACCATCAGCCGAAGCGTACGCGTTCGCGCCAGGAATGCTTAGCTCGACTTCCGTGCCACTGTCCACCTCACTCCACACCGTCAACTGACCGCCCAAGAGCTTGGCACGCTCGCGCATCCCGCGTAAGCCGTAGTGTCCGGGACGCTCATTATCGTTCAGGAGCTTCGAGTCAATTCCCTTTCCGTCGTCCCGCACCCGCAGTCGAAACCACCGCTCGTCATATCTGATTTCCACCTCGATCCGGCGGGCCTGTGCGTGCCGGAACGCATTGCGCAATGCCTCGCCTGCGACACGGTAGACTTCGTCTCGCAAAATCGGACGGAGGGGCTTTGGCATCCCTTCCACTCCGACATTAAAGACGGAAGCGCTCGAGTTCGTCTGACCACCCGCGAGTTCCTCTGCCAAAGTGTTTATCGCTAACGCGAGGTCGTTGCTCTCTACCGTCGATGAACGCAACCCTTGAACCGCATCGCGCCCCTCGGTAATCGCCTGCGCGGCTTGATCGATGGCGCTATCGAGCGTCCGTTTTGCATCGGCCGGACGAGTTGCGAACAATTCAGACGCGGTCTGAAACCGCAGCAACAGTCCATGAAAACTTTGCAGTAGAGTATCGTGCAAATCCCGCGCGATTCGCGTTCGCTCATTCACCCGTTCTTCAAGACGCAGATTGAATTGCTGGGTGAGATGGTACAAACGATAGCGGTAAACGGACCACACCGAAATGAGTATCAAAGCCAAGCAAGCGAGCCGGAACCACGCAGTCTGCCAGAACAGAGGTTCAATTTCGAATCGAAGAGAAGTCTCCGAGCCGTTCCACAAGCCGTCGCTATTGCTCGCCAGCACGCGAAAACGATACGAACCTGCACCCAGATTTGTGTAGGCGGCTTCGCGCGTTGCAACGGGCTCACTCCATGTGCGATCGAAATTTTCTAGAAAATATCGAAAACGAACCCGTTCTGGGGTTGCGAGGCTGAGGCCCGTATACGTGAGAGTGATTCTGCGTGGCGCGGCCGGAATGCGAACGATGTTTTGTATGCTCAGCGGACTGCCGTCAACGGAAAGCGCCTCAATTTGGGCGATGGCGGGCGCGGATCTAGTGGCGACCCGAGAGGGATCAACGACTGACAAGCCGCTGCTGAGTGAAAACCAGATTCTCCCCACTGAATCCGAAACCACCGAGCGGCTGCGCTTCACTCCTTCGGCGCTCTCGAGACCATCGGTCCGGTCGTACTCGCGAATATCGACCGAGTCCACATTGCCGTTTAGCAGTTTGTCGCGCGGAACGCGCAAGATATGATTTGAGGTCGCAATCCACAGCCAGCCTTTTTTGTCCTCTTCCATGCCGAAGATCGGTGCTCGCAGGATTTGAGGTACTTTGGCTGGTACATGCACGGGCCCATCACTGAGGTAAGCGAGTCCGCCGGCTGTACCTATCCATAAGATTCCCGCCGAATCCTGGAGGAGGCAGTTCACATCCTCGGATGGTAAGCCGTCGGTGGCCGTATAGGTTCGCCATCGCTTTTGCGACATGGCGCTGACGCCATTCGGGGTCCCGAACCACATCGTCCCGTCAAAACCTTCGGTGATCGACGAGATTACGTTTGCGGCCAAACCGTCTGTACTTGTGTAATTCGTGAAATGACCGTCCTTCAGTTCACTCACACCACTATTCAGGGTTCCTGACCAAACGCTACCATCCCGACTCAAATAGATGGCATACACCCTGTTTTGTGCGAGACCGTCTGCCTTTGTGTAGGTCTTGGTGGTGAACGAATTGCCGGAATAGCTCAGGTGTGTGAGTCCTCCCTCTTGTCGTCCCACCCAAATGTCATCCTTGCCGGAGCCGGCTATGGAGTAGACGACATCGTCGGCGAGCCCCCCGTCTGAGATGATTGCAGCCTGTTCTCCCTTCAACCACCTCAAACCGCCCTGAACGGGCGCAAACCAAGTGCGGCCGCCTGAGTCAGCGTACAAGGGACCCATACTCTGCGACTTCAAATTGGGGAAAGAGTAGGTGACGAACGCGCTATCTCGCAGTCGCTCGAGGCCACGCGTGCTACCAATCCAGATGTTTCCCTCTCGATCTTCGAAGAGCGCGCTGATTGGTTCCGTGCTACTCGGTGAAGAAATCCCTTTTGCGTTGTACCGAAAGAGCCCGCGGCTCGTGCCAACCCAGATGTTCGAGTCGCGGTCGCGAAGCAGGGAAAGCACTTCGAGGTTGAGGAGAGAGGACGGCACACCTGCCGCGGTGAGGGTTGTTCCAGTCCAGCGCATCACCCCCTTTGCCGTTCCGACCAATACCTCCGAATTTTGAAGAGGAAGAAGGCAGTTAATCTTCGTGGCAAACTTTCCGTTCGACGCGCTAAAAATGCGGTCGCCCTGGAGATAGAAGAGGCCTTTACGCTCCGTGCCAAGCCAAATCTTCCCGTCGTCAGTCTGCGCCATCGCGATCACGATCGAGGTGGGTGCCGCCAGTCGATCGAACCAACTAAAAGGAGTTGCTGTCTGTTCAGGCTTCTCACCGTTTGCAACGTTCGCAGCGTCGGCGAGGAGAGCTGCGGACGACAAACTTCGAAATCGGTTTTCAGTGAATGTGAGAGTTCCCTCTGCTAAGGACGAGAGCAACACCACACCCGAAGCCCCTCGTGCTATCGCGGTGGTGCCATTCTCAGTTTCTCCGCGGATCAGCGTGAAGATTCCGTTCTGATAACGAAAGACCAGCGTGTTCTGGAGAAGGATCCAGAGGCTGTCGTTTGCGTCGACCAGAAGCGCTCGCACGGGTCCGATCGGGATCGAGTCAGGCTGAGCCCTCTCGAATTGTTGAAAATTCAGACCGTCGAAACGGGCAAGGCCTTGATCTGTCCCAATCCAGAGATAACCATCGGAAGTTTGTGCGAAGGCCGTAACAGATCCGTCTGGCAGACCTCTCTCGGTTCGCCATGAATCGTGGAGATATTGCGACACGATGCGGGCGGGGTCGAGCGCAGACGCGGAAGCGGCGAAGCAGACAACTGCAAGCGCGGCAATGGCACACCTGAGAAGCCATCCCCTGCCAAAAATCTCCTCACGGTAGATACTCAAACCTCTCAACCACGACCTCGCTTGGTTTCCGCATAGGATTTTTGCCGCTCGCAACGACGTAAAAGATCAGGCGAAGTATAGCCTTGCCCGGTATTGGCACGCCCGACGTGAACTCATGTTCGGAAACGAGTTGCGCTCCGGCGCCAGAAGATTTTCCGCGGAAAGTTTTGAACGTCGCGTGTCCTGATTCCCAGTACAGGACATACGTCAAGGTTCCTGAGGGCGCCGCGAATGGGAATAGGTTCCCGGGAATGTATAGCGGCTGGATTACATATCGGGCGTTGTTGCCCGCTGCGACGTCGCTCCGGCCACCGACCTCCATGTCCATCTCGCGAAAGCGAACCTCGCTCGCCCACTCGTCGAAGGTAAACATGCTAAAGACCGCGGCTGGCTCTAAGTGGGACGTGTCGCGCACGGTCACCGAATACGTGCCATATCCGAGACTACGATTTAAAAATATCTCTGCACACGACCAGCTGTCCGATTTCTGCTTGATCTGCATGTGGAGCGCCCCACTCGCGTCGGTCCATGCATTTTCAGCGTCGTAGAGGTTGTTCGTGCCTCCCTTGTCACTCGAAGTCGTGCGAACACTCCAATCGTAGCCGCTAAATTTGAGCGACCCGACTGGGGCAAGTTGAGGCGTCCCAACGCCCTTAACTATCGTCACCAAAGCAACGGAACCGCCTTGCGTCGGCACCACATCCGTCATCGGCAATGGATGATAATCGGGCTCCACAAGTAACGCGGCATAGTCAAAGCCGAGATGAGTTTCCGTGCTCCACGTCGAATCCGCTTTGATGGGAATGAAGGGACGTTCAGGCCAGGGCTGTACCCACCATTGCCCACTGTGCGCATAAATAACAATCTGCTGCTTTGGTCGAGCGTTTATGACGCGTCCAGCAATCGTGTCAACTCGTTCTCGTCCACCTTGCGCCGCCGGCGGGACGTGGGTGAACTCGATGGATGGACCTGTGCTGGTTTTCTGGGAGTGACATCCCTGACCCGCGAAGATGAGAACCAGAATGAACGCTGGAGGTATCAGCGTCCGCGCGCGCTTCCTCGACGCAACTGTTATCGCGCGCACTACAGCTCCTCGTGAGTACTTTCTAGCGAGCATGTCAGACGAGAATTTAACGCTGAGGATATAGCAAGTCTGTGATGTGAACAAACCGGGGCTTGGACTTGCCGAGCACTCTAGCGAAATTGCGAATGGCAGGAGTGGCGGGTGCGTGAGGGACAGTGCGGGGATATGAATGGCGGAGAGGGTGGGATTCGAACCCACGGTAGGATTTCTCCTACACACGCTTTCCAAGCGTGCTCCTTAAACCGCTCGGACACCTCTCCGCAGTGCCCTAGCAATTTAGCAGAAACATTCGCGGTTCGCACATGCGCAGGCCGTCCACGCATATTGAAATGAAAGAAAAAGAAAGGCGCGCCAAGGCGCGCCTTTCGAACAAAAACGGTTTGCGGATAAGAACCCGGCTAGATGTGGTCCTTTGGGTTGGGCGTGAGATAGACGATGTATGCCGCGAGCCCGGCTATGACGAGCAACACGACCGATACCAAAACCGCCAGCATAATGAAACTATCCTCCCTCGACATGATGCCTTTCGGCGTATCTCGCTATTCGACTATCGACACTGCCCGAGGTCGATACCGTATTTACCCGACAGCGCCTCAGCGAACTACTGACTTTTGTCTTCAACAACTTGACGCTTCCCCAAGGTGACACTCGGTTTCAGAAAATCAGCTACGACATCCCTTTCGTGCCCACTAATGGGTTCCCTTCCCACCTTTAGACCTACGACAGTATGGTTTCCACCGCGCAGGAAACTATTCTTGCGATGGAGAAAGCGGTTACTTCAATCGAATAGGTCCTTATGTCAAAGCAAACGATGTGCGCTGACAACCTATTTTTGCTGGGAGAGCTGCTTCAAGGCGCCGGCGAATATGTAACACGTTCCAGGAACCATGCTGAGGACGAAGACCGCTTCATGATCGAACTCGCTCGCGAGCAAATTCCCCGTCTGCGGCTTGCGCTGCGAAATCTTGAGCGGTCGCTCACGGACCTCGACGGTCATTTGAAACAACGCCTCGGGGCTGACGCAAACGAGCCCGAGCCCCCGAAAAAAGTGGATCGTCGATATCGCAAAGCTTCGTCCGGAGGTTAGTCGGAAATCGTGACGTTACATCTGGGCGGGATAACCGCCCAGAATAACGCCTATTCTAAGGGCAAAACTGCGTTCGCGATATCGCGGTACTAGGAATCACTCGCAACAGCCCCGATGCTCTCAAGCCCTTTGCTATCATTGACTCGTAGCCAAGCTGCCTCCCGCCTCCCTCTCCATAACCTGCGTTGCCCTTTTGGACAGTACTAAGCCCTCCCACCGCGTTGCCCTCATTTGCGTCGAGTGTTCAGTTACCAGCCCTTGGTGCCCTCAGTAGTCTCCAAACTGCGTCGTGAAATTGGTCGGAATTTCTCTGCGCAATTTCGTGGATTGCCTGGGGTGATTGATAAATGTTGAGTGCAGCCCTCTCTGCAAGCAGACGTTCACTATTTTTCCTGCTCACGCTTGCAGTTGTCGCGCTGAGTTTTGTCCTCAGTGGCTGCGCTGGAGTCGTCAGTTCGACCAACGCTGGAACCACGACGTCCGACCCGACCGGAAGCCTGTCTATCTCAAACGTTCAAGCGAGCGGCGCGACAAATTCTTCGGTGCAGTTGAGCTGGGCGACCAACGAGCCCGCCACTTCGGCAATCGACTACGGGACCACAACCGCTTACGGCGTGACCACTCCCGCCAGCAGCACCATGGTAACCGCGCATCAGATGGCGCTTACAGCTTTGGCTCAAGGCACGACCTATCATTTCCGTGTTCGTTCGACGAGCGGAAGCGATTCAGCAGCCAGTTCTGACCAGACGTTTTCGACTTCCGGCAGCAGTAATACTCCTCCCTCTATACAAGTGACCTCGCCCGCGGCGGGCGCAACGCTTTCCGGCAAAGTCAATTTGACGGCCGTGGCTTCCGACAATGGGACTGTAAAAGGCGTTCAGTTCCGTGTTGACGGCAATAGCGTGGGGCCGGATATTTCTGCTTCCCCGTACGCTTTCGTCCTCGACTCGTCCACTCTTTCGAACGGATCACACACCATTACCGCTGCAGCCACGGACAACTCGGGAAATTCTGCAACCAGCGTGGGAATTGCGGTCAAGGTGAACAACGGGGTGAAGGACACGACACCGCCATCCGTGTCGATCACTGCTCCAGCAAATGGCGCCAAGCTTACCGGCGTTGTGGCCGTGACCGCGAACGCTTCGGACAATGTCAGCGTCGCAAACGTCCAATTCGAACTTGACGGAGCCAATGTCGGCGCGCCCGCCTTGGCTGCGCCTTACGCCTATTCATGGGATACATCTAAGAGCACGAACGGATCGCACACGTTGAAGGCCATCGCGACGGACGGCGCCGGAAATAGCGCAACGAGCTCGGTCGTGACCGTCGCCGTCAACAACAACGCCGGGGACAAGACGGCGCCGAGCATCTCGATCACCGCTCCGGCCGCATCGGCAACCGTTTCGGGAACGCTCAACGTAACCGCATCAGCCTCGGACAACGTCGGTGTCGCCAGCGTTCAATTCCAGGTCGACGGCGCGAACGCCGGTGCTCCGGAGACTGCTGCGCCTTATGGTTTTGCGTGGGATACGACCAAAGTTGCGAATGGCGCCCACCAACTGGATGCGATCGCGAGGGACGCAGCAGGTAACACGACAACGAGCGCCATCGTCTCTGTGACCGTCAATAACGCAGCGGCTAAGAGCTTCTCGATCGCCGGAAGTGTAAGCGGACCGGGGGCTTCCGGCACTACCGTGACGTTGAGCGGCGCTGCCGTGGCAGCGACCACCACGAACGCGAGTGGCGCTTACAGCTTCACGGATCTTGCCAAGGGCAACTACACCGTGACCGTGAGCCACACTGGCTTCACGTTCAATCCTGCTTCTTTAGCCGCCGCCGTCACCACCGCGAATGTCACGGGCATGAACTTCGTCTCGACCGCCGTTTCAACGCAAACATTCTCTATCTCCGGAACGATCAGCGGCTCGGGCGGCAACGGCGCGACCGTGGCATTGACCGGCGCTTCGACGGCAACCGTAACTGCAAACACGTCCGGAGCGTACACGTTCACCGGCCTCGCCAAGGGCGACTACACGGTCACGCCGAGCCACGCCGGCTTTACCTTCAGCCCTGCGTCGCTCGCTGAAAAGATCACGGCTGCAAATATCACCGGCGCAAACTTCGCTGCGACAGCTATCGCTCCCCAAACCTTCTCGATCTCAGGCACCGTCAGCGGCTCGGGCGGCTCCGGCACGACCCTAACCCTTAGCGGCACGTCGTCAGCAACGACAACCGCGAACGCCTCGGGTGCCTACACCTTCACGGGCCTTGCCAAGGGCAGCTATACCGTCACCCCAACTCACACCGGCTTCACGTTCGGCCCAACGTCGCAAGCCGCCACGATTACGGCTGCCAACGTCACGGGAATAAACTTCGTCGCGACAGCCTCGACGCCACAAACATTCTCGATTTCCGGCACGATTGGCGGCTCAGGCGGCAACGGCGCAACTGTAAGCCTAATCGGCACGTCTTCCGCCAGCGTGACTGCGAACGCATCCGGCGCCTACACTTTCACCGGACTCGCCAAAGGCAGCTACACCATCACGCCAAGCCACACGGGCTTCACCTTTGGCCCGACCTCGCTCGCCGAAACCATCACTGCCGCCAACATCACCGGCGCAAACTTCACTGCGACCGCCAACGCCGCGCAAACATTCTCCATCTCCGGCACGATTAGTGGCTCAGGCGGGAGCGGCGCAACCGTTAGCTTAACCGGCACATCTTCCGCGAGCGTCACCGCGAACGCCTCCGGCTCCTACTCCTTCACCGGCCTCGCCAAGGGCAGCTACACCGTCACGCCAAGCCACACCGGCTTCTCCTTCACCCCGACTTCGCTTTCTGAAACCATCTCCACCGCCAACATTACCGGCGCAAACTTCACTGCGGCCGCCAACGCCCCGCAAACATTCTCCATCTCCGGAACAATTAGTGGCTCAGGCGGCAACGGCGCAACTGTAAGCCTGACCGGCACGTCTTCCGCGAGCGTCACCGCAAACGCCTCCGGCGCCTACTCCTTCACCGGACTCGCCAAAGGCAGCTACACCATCACGCCAAGCCACACCGGCTTCACCTTTGGTCCGACCTCCCTCGCCGAAACCATCACCACCGCCAACATCACCAGCGCAAATTTCACTGCAACCGCCAACGCCCCGCAAACATTCTCCATCTCCGGCACCGTCAGCGGCCCCGGCGCCTCGGGCACCACGTTAACCCTGAGCGGCACAGCGAGCGCAACAACCACCACGAATTCGTCTGGCGCATTTACCTTCAACGGACTGGCAAAGGGCACGTACGCCGTTACTCCAAGCCACACCGGCTTCACCTTCAGCCCAACTTCGCTGGCAGAGACGCTCTCAACCGCCAACATCACTGGTGCGAACTTCACTTCGACGGCGACAGCCAGCTTCAGCATCTCCGGCACAATCACCCCCACCAGCGGTGGCAGTGGCGCAACCGTAACCCTAAGCGGAGCAGCCGCCGCTACCACGACGACCAACTCGTCGGGCGCGTACACGTTCACCGGTCTTGCCAACGGCAGCTATACCGTCACACCAAGCCTCACCGGCTTCGCCTTTACTCCTGCCAGCTCGGCCGTCACCATCAGCGGCGCCAACAAGACCGGCGTCAACTTCACCGCCGCATCCAACGCTCCGCACGCCGTTACCCTCAATTGGAGTGCCAGCACCTCCAAGGTCAGCGGCTACAACGTCTATCGCAGCAACACTAGCGGCAGCGGCTTCGTGAAGATCAATTCGTCGCTCATCACGGCCACCACCTTCGAAGACTCGTCGGTCACGAACGGAAATACCTACTTCTACGTGACTACCTCTGTCGATTCCACCGGCGACGAAAGCTCGGATTCGAACCAGGTCAGCGTCACCATCCCCTGACCTGTGCGCAGCGATCCCGTCGGCCCTCGCGCGGAGCGATATCGCTCCGCGTACAGCTCGATTCGTGATATATACCCACCTTGCGTACAGGCTCGAACACCTGTACCGGATTTGGTCTTTCGTTCGGAGCGTAAGTCCCCTGCCTCTTGGTACCCTGAGCCATAACGGTTCGGAGAGCCAATGCGACCCGCGAGGCAGATTTACCAGCAAATTCGGCCCAAGGTTAGAGCCGCCATATGGCTCGCCATTACGGGGGCGTTGGTGTGCGCTGTCGGCTGCACAGGTAACGTCAAGCCCAACAGCAGCGCCACGGTCCAGACTCCAGGGTTGCCGACTGGTCAGACCACCTTCGCCATCTCCGGCACTGTCGCTCCAGTTCTCAGTGCGACCACGACGCTGTCCCTGAGCGGCGCATCCACAGCCACCACAACTGCCTCCAACGCAGGCTCTTACACCTTTTCTGGGCTGTCCGCCGGGACCTACGCCGTTACCCCAAGCTCCTCCGGATTCGGCTTCAATCCCACGACCCAGGTTGCCACCATCTCAACCAGCGATGTCACGGGCGTAAACTTCACCTCAAAAGCCCAGACCGGCCCGACATTCACCCTCTCCGGCACCATCAGCCCCGCTTCCGCCGGCAGCGGCGCAGCCGTTGTTCTGAGCGGCCCCGTCGGCGCAACCGCTACCGCAAACTCTTCCGGCACGTATTCCTTCCCCGGTCTATCCACTGGCACCTATTCCGTAACGCCGAGCAAATCCGGCTTCACTTTCAGCCCGACTGCTCAGACCGCCACCGTGACCAGCGCCAACCTGACCGGAGTCAATTTCACCGGTACGGCCGCATCGCAGCAGACTCACAATGTTTCGTTGAATTGGACCGCGAGTTCGTCAACCGTGGCGGGATACAACGTATATAGAAGTACGGTAAGCGGCAGCGGCTACGTCAAGATCAACACGTCGCTGATCAACGCGCTAACCTTCTCAGATGATTCGGTTTCGTCGGGAACAACGTACTTCTACGTAGCCACATCGGTCGATTCCGGCGGCGACGAAAGCTCCGATTCCAACCAGGCTGTCGCTGTAATCCCCTGATCAAAAGCAGTAAAAGCAGTCTTCTGCAGCGGCCCCCGCCACGAAGTTCAGGACCCGCCATCAGCCTGCGACTCAGCCCGGCGCGCCTCTTCCGCAACCGCAGATTTCGGATTCACGCTAATCGCCTTCTGTAACTCTACCTTCGCTCGCCCCGCATCGTTCAGCTTCTGATACGCCAATCCCAAATGATAGTGATACGTCGCGTTCCCCGGCTCCCTCTTCACCGCTTCCTCAAACATCGGCGCCGCAGAACGGAACAATCCCTCACGATAGTACGCCCATCCCAGCGTGTCCGCCGGATTCGGCAGCCCCGGCATATTTCTGCGCGCCGTCTGCGCCAGGCTCGTCGCCACGTTCAGATCGCCGCCGTGCTCCAACATCAGATACGCAAGATTGTTCGCCGCCGGCCCAAAATCGGCCCGCAGTCCCAGCGCCCGCCGATAAGAAGCCTCCGCTGACTGCCAATCTCCGGTTGATTCGTAGGCACCTCCGAGCGCCGATTGCAATTCGGCACTTCCGGGCGCTAGCAACGCAGCCTTTCGATAGCTCTCAACCGCCTGCGCGCCTTGCCCCAGCGAAGCCTGCGTTTGCGCCAACGCAACAACCGCATCAATATTCTGTCCATCCATCGACACCGCTCGCTCAAACGATCGCTCCGCGTCGGCCGCCCTCCCCGCCTTCACTTGGCTTTGCCCCAGCAACATCAACGACGCGACATCGCCAGAATTCTTGTCGGTATGCTCTTGCGCGATACGCACAGCTTCCGCCGGTCGTCCGCGATCGATCTCCAACGAAACAAGCCCGCGAACCGCCGCCATCGAATTCGAATCGCGCGCCAGCGCCTGCCGATAAAAATCCTCCGCGTCAGCCCAACGTTTCTGATGAGTGCGCAACTCCCCGAGCTTCACGTATCCCAGCGCATCCTGCGGCGCGATTTTGATGAACTGCCGCAAATAATCCTCCGCCTCAGCGGCGTGCCCTTGATTGAAGTTCGCCGTTGCTTGAAATAGATAACCTTCCGGAGATTTCGGCGATATCTTTCTCAGTTCCGCCCCAATCGAATCCAGCGTGCTCCAATCCGCACGCTGTGAAGCCGCCGAGCCCAACGCCGACCAAGCCTGACCAAAGTCCGGCCGCAGCCGAACAGCTTTGCGCCATTCCACTTCTGCCTGTTGCCGTTCGCCCTTTCCCTGCAGCGCCATTCCCAACTGGAAATGCCCCATCGCGTTGTCTGGATCAAGTTTCAACGCCGTTCGCAGCGTCACCATAGCCTGATCAAAGCTCGCCTGCTGGATCTGAATTTGCCCGCGGAGAACCAGCGCCTCTGGATCTTGAGGCGTCTTCTTCAAAATCTCTTCGTTGAGTTGATTCGCCTCATCCAACCGATGCTCGACGATCAGCAACTGGACATATGTCCTCTTCACCGCAACGTCAGCCTGGTGCCGTGCGGAAATCTCTCCGAACTCTTTCAGTGCTGCGGGATAGTTGCTGCGTGCTACGTAGTAATCTCCCAGCAATCGGTACATCGCCGGATCGTCAGGCGCTTGGATCTTGGCGTCACTCAGTACCTTCTCTGCCGCAGCCGTGTCGCCCTGCTTCAGATACAACGCCGCCAACGCACTGCGCGGTGTCGGATCGTGCGGAGCAACAGAAATCGCCGCGTTGAACTGATCCGCCGCGTCCTTCCAACGCCCATGCCGCGCATACAAGCTTGCCAACGCCATGTGCGAGTTCGTCGAAGACGGGTCTGCCGCTTCCGCCTTCTTCAGCGTCGCTTCGGCGTCGTTATCTTTGTCCGCCTTCTGCTGAATAACCGCGAGGCTCAATAACGCACGCGCTGGAGACGCGCCCGAATCCACCGCTTGCTGCGCCTCGGCAAGCGCCGCCTTTGCATCCCCCAGAGTCGCGTCCGCATTTGCCAACACCATTTGCGCGTCGATGTTTCCGCGATCGCTTTGCAGCACGGTGTTCGCTCGATCCTTCGCTTCTTGCGCCTTCCCTGCCGCCAGCAGAATCTGTGCGAAATCCGTTTGCGCAGCCCAATTTGTCGGTTGCAGCGAAATCGTCCGCTGCAATTCCTGAATCGCGCTCGGCCAGTTGCCCTGCTTTTCGAAACACTGCGCCAGTCGGAAGTGCGCCTCCGTAAATTTCGGATCGATTTCCAGCGCACGGCTGTACGAAATAATCGCTTCGGGATACTGCTGCAGTCGGAACGCCTGCTCGCCCTGATTGAAAAATTTCTGTTTCTTGGCAGTGGGACTGGAAATGCATCCGGCCGACGTTAAAGCAAGGATTGCCAAGGCCAAAGTCACGAAGCCAGCGGTGATGCCACACGTTTTATTCGGTCGGTGAGTTGGCATGGTTCGTCGAGCTCTTGTGAAGAGGTGAACCTTAAACTGGGTGCAATTCGAAATCCAAGATTCCGCCATAACGCGGGTCTGTGCCTCTCTCAAACCTTCTCAATAGACGGAGGTTAGCTCCATGGGGAACCCATGCACCCGAAAATGTGTCTCGCGTGTCTCACTTTGAGGCACGAAAGGCCACTTCAGTCCCATCTCCTATCCAATGTGGATAGATTACTTCCACATCCCGCCTCAACCGCCCTCCAAAACGACCTCAGGCACGATCGCCAATAGGGCGTATCTGATTGTAAAAGAAAGGCTTACCCAGGGAGAAACTGCCGCTCCAAAAGGGCCCGCGCTGGAAGGAGGCGTGCTTACTACATCTCCCGGAATCGTGAATTTTTTGCACGCTTTGCAGGCCAATCACTGGCCCGAGCGGCACGATCCTGGAATAAAAACGAGACCCTATGATCCGAAACGGTGAAATTACAGTTTCTGAAGTGCGCCGCGTCTTCCGCTCCTACTGGTGGATCCTGCCTATCGCCATCATCGGCTGTGGCGCCATTGGTCTTGCGATCGCCCTTCTCCTGCCGAAGAAATATACGTCGGAGACGCTCGTCCTCGTGGATCAGCCCCGCATCCCGACCGAATACGTCAAGCCCGTCGTCACCGACGACCTCAACCACCGCTTGGCATCGATGCAGGAACAAATCCTCAGCCGCACCCGCCTGGAACCCATCATCGAAAAGTTCGGCTTGTATGCCGACCAGCGCCAGCGCCTTCACATGGAAGATCTGGTCGCCAAGCTCCGCACGGCTGTGACGATCAAACCGATCGACCAGATGCCGGGCACCCTGCACAACAGCCTTCCGGGCTTTTATGTCAGCGTAGTTTTTGACAACCCGCAAACTGCGCAGCAAATCTGCACCGAAATTACCTCCATGTTCATGCAGCAAAACACGCGTGAACGTGAGCAACAGGCCGTTCAAACCACAACGTTCTTGACCAGTCAGCTCGACGAAGCCAAGCGCAAGCTCGACGAACAGGACCAAAAGCTCGCCGGATTCAAGCGTCAGTATCTGGGTTCGCTACCCGAAGAGGAGCAAACCAACCTCAACCTGCTGAACGGTTTGAACGGACAGCTTGAAGCCAATGTTCAGTCCTTGAGCCGCGCTCAGCAGGACAAGACCTTTAACGAATCGCTGTTGAGCCAGCAGGAAGCCAGCGCCGCCATCATTTCGCCGATCTTTCAGAACAGTTCGGAAACGCCCGACCGTCAGCTGAGCGACCTCGAACAACAGCTGACTGCGCTCGAGGCCAAGTACACGCCCGACCATCCCGACGTCATCAAGCTCAGAAAGCAAATCGAAGACTTCAAACGCCGCATGGTCGCTGCCCCGAAGCCGGACGACAACGTCGCTGCCACTCCAAAGGTGGATTCGCTTCAAGTCCAGCAGCTCCGCGCAAAGCTTCGCCAGGACGAGCTCAGCATCACGGACCTGAGCCGCCGTCAGACTCAGATTCAGGAGCAGATTTCGCAGCTCCAGGGTCGCTTGCAAGCCAGCCCGGTCGTCGAGCAGCAGTTGAAAGAGATCACTCGTAACTATCAGACAGCACAGGACTTCTACAACGACTTACTTAAAAAGCGCGAGCAGTCCGCCATGGCCAGCGACCTCGAGACCCAGCAGGAAAGCGAGCAATTCCGTGTTCTTGATCCGCCAAGTCTGCCCGACAAACCCTCGTTCCCGAAGAAGGGTGTATTCGCCGGCGGCGGCCTCGGAGCCGGTTTGTTCCTGAGCTTGGGCGTTCTCTACCTGATCGCCCTGCTCGATAAGTCGATGCACACCGAGCGCGACGCGGAACTCTGCCTCAACCTCCCGGTGCTCGCAATGATTCCGGTACTCGAAGCTCCGGGCAATCTTGGCAAGCAGAGTTTGCTCGGCGACACCGCATTGCAGAGCAGCGGTGCCGATTAAATCGCCTGACTTACGCGGATTTTGAAACCTGGCACCAGATTCAAAGTAAGGGGACCCGATGAGCCGTATTCACGAAGCACTCAAGCGAGCGGAGCAGGAAAAGGCGGCGAACCCGCGTCCTGCCGGGGCCGAACAGACGTCTCGAGCCACCGCGACTCCCGTCTATGACCAGCCAGTCTCATCAAACCGCGGTGCGGAAGAAGTGGTTCGGCCGCGCCAGGGCGAGCGTTTTGATGATCACAGCACGACGCTCCGTTATGAAGACTTGGTTGCCCGCTGCACGCATCCGGACTGGAAGGCCGACTCGACTCTCCGCGCTTCACTTGCCGGCGAAAGCGGCCGTGTCGTTGGAGAGCGCTTCCGAACACTTCGTTCGCGCCTTTATCAAATTGCGGGCATGCGCAGTCTTCGCCGCGTCTTGGTCACCAGCAGCACACAGGGTGAGGGCAAGACTTTCATCGCCACCAATCTCGTACGTTCGATCATTCGCCAGGCCGACAAACGCGCCCTCCTGATCGACGCCGACTTGCGCGCTCCGCGCCTGCACACCGCGCTCGGGGCTCCAAGCACACTCGGGCTCTCAGACTATTTGCGCGGCGAAGCCGACGAGTACCGCATCGTGCAGAACAGCGAAACGCCGAATCTCTGCTTCATCCCTTGTGGCACACGCGTCTCGAATCCCAGCGAATTGCTGCTCAGCGACCGAATGAAGGTCCTGCTCGACACCGTCACACCGGCCTTCGATTGGGTCATTCTCGACTCGCCTCCATCGCTTCCCGTCCATGACGCAAGCAGCCTCGCCGACCTATGCGATGGCGTCTTGTTTGTCGTTCGCGCGGGTGAAACCAGCTACGAAGTTGCGAAAAAGGCTGCGTCGGAATTTCGCGACAAGAACCTCATCGGCGTGGTCATGAACCAGGTCGACAAGTCGCAAGGTCGCGGCGACTACTACTACAACGCCGAAAAGAAGTAAGCCCGCCTCTTCTACATTCGACTCGCACTGCCGCATCGCAAGAAGGCAATCGCGCGTGCAGGCACCATGATAGTTGCGACTTGTCCCTGCCCTTTTTAGGGTCGAGGCTTGCCCCGCCCGGCCGCTGCGTCTTGCCCCGGCTTAAAGCAACGCATCAATGCTTTTTTCTCACGCGCGATTTCCCCGCATTTTCATTGGGTTTTTAGCGCTTCCGCTGCGGCGCTCGCTATCTTCCTCTCGCCTCTCGCCAACAGCCACAAAATCGGCACCAGCAGCGCGAGCCCTAACAGAAAAAACACAACGCCTCCGTCTCGGTGCAGCCTTCCGAACAGAAACGATGGATCGACGTGAATCGCAAGGATCGTCAGCACCGCGATCCGCACTCCGTTCTTGATAATCATCACGAATAGGCTGCACGCCACGAACACCGCCTGCTTCCAACCCGACCTCAAATAGAAATGCGCCGCCAGCAGGGCAAGAATCAGCACGGCCATGCTCGACCGGATGCCACTGCACTCCTGTGCGATTTCAATATTGAGGTGCGCGGTGTGAAAAACGAACCCGCTCCGGAGATAAGGCAAGTCCACCGCGTCGAAGAGCACGGCGACCACCGCTGCCGATCCCGCCTGCAGCCAATAAATTGCCCGGCTCAAAAGAAACTCGGGCAACGGCACGGTAAGAAATAGAAACAACAGAGCGAAACGCCCTTCGTACAGAGCCGAGCGCCCAACGAAGAGCGCAAACCCCGCGATCCACAAAATTACAAGCGCGAGCGTGTAGAGCGTGAGTTGCTCGCCGGTTCCAGCGCCGATCTGTCCCCGCCAGGTGACAACCGCGATCGCCGCTCCCAGCGCGACCAAAACACTCCCCGCCAATTCGTCGAAACTCACCCGCCGAAACACCCTCTCGCGATCGAGATACAAAACGCCAGCCGCAAGAATCGGAATGATGAAAATGTGCGACGCGTCATCGTTCTCTGAGGCGTAAGCAAGCACCCCGCGGACGGGAGCCCAAAACAATGCCGTCGTCGCCGCTAGCCATCCGGCCATCAAAAACGCGCGCCGGCCCTCGCCCTGAGCTGCGGCCCGGCCGCTCTGACTGTCGGTAAGCTGTGACATCGCCCCATGCTACATGACGCCCACAGGCGCCCCGGAACCCGACTCATCGCTTGTTTCCACATCACAAAATGCCCCCATTCACCCGCATCCCTTAATTCATTCGCCCTATCCCGACGAGGAGGGGGGTAGCAAAGAACCGATGAAAAGCATTCCGGCGAAGGCCCGGCAACGTGGAGTCTCAGAATCTCAGATCTGGCTCGGTTCCGGGTCCGGGATTCCCACGGGTGAGACGAAACAGCATCGCCGCCTATCCCGTTTTCCCCAACGCCTCAGCATCCCTCTTGTTTACAACATGATACGACCGGGGAAAAACTTTAGAACAATTGGATAGTGGGAATCCACTTGGTCCTAGTCCCCACCTCTAAACGTCAAATAACTATCCTATTTTCAATGACTTAAAAAATAGGACCGCCCGGCCGTGTGGCATCTCCAGTGCACAACTCTAGGACGTGTGGAAGGAAGGTCCCAATGGGACTCAAATGGCGGTAGCTTGCCCGAACGCCATTTTGCGCTCGGGAAGCCGCGAATCAGGGCAGTTTACGCAATTTTAGCTCTTTTTTGCAAAACCTGAGACGCACGGAACGCGATTTCCTTTTTCCTGCACGCCATTGCTCACGCGATGTCTGTTAGGGGTTCGGATCTACCAGACTCCTACTGATATTCCGCTAAGCCCAAGGCTGTCAATACATAGAAGCGCTTGGATTTAGCTCAGGAAATCCGGACCGGAACCCTTGGTCGGCCAATTGCTAACACTAGGGAAAACGGAGTGAGATCGGTTTTTGTCCCACCGGCTCAGGCGTTATCGGCTTTCGGAGTGAGCCTGAAGTTCAGTTCGCAAGGCCTCTGGATTTAACAGCATCGAGGCCAATTTCCAGGTTGAGGCAATCACACGCGACGACGAATCCACGCCCAGATCGGCGCCGCGCGAAAGACGAACCCAGACCCAACGGTGAATCCCCATGAAGCTTGAAACCAAAACTGCTAGACCTTTGCCTGCCTCGCGCACCCAGCGAGAGCACGCTGCGCGTACCGCCCCCCGGGTAACGACCCGCCCGGCGTCGAACCCTCTCGACTTTACGAGAAACATCCTGCCTGAAGAGCTGTTCCTAGGAATGCTCTGCCTTGAGCGCAAGCGCGCCGAGCGTTCGGGAGACAAGTTCACGCTGATTTTGCTCGACGCCCGTGCAGCACTCCAGAACGCTTCGACTCACGACATTCTGCGCCGGATCACGAAGGCGGCGGACAAAGCGCGCCGCGATACCGACATCGCCGGCTGGTACAAAGATCACGCCGTTCTCGGAATTATCTTCACCGAACTGCGCGACACACCGGAATCCGGAACCAACGAAACGCTGCGCAACAAAATTCAGCGCAGCCTCGCCACCGAGCTGACAGCCGAAGAGCTCGACATGGTGCATGTCTCACTGCACACCTTCGCCGACGACTCCGACGAGCAGGACTCGAATCACGATCAATCGAATCCAGCCTTTCACCCCGATCTGTTTCACCGGAATCAGTCGAAGAAGTTGCCGATGCTCGTGAAGCGCTGCATGGACATCGTTGGCAGCGCCGCGGCATTGATCGTCCTGTCGCCCGTTTTCGCCGCCATCGCCATCGCGATCAAGCTGGGTTCCCAGGGCCCGGTGCTCTTCAAGCAGCAGCGCATCGGCCAATTCGGAAAACCATTCCCGTTCTTGAAGTTCCGCTCCATGTACGTCGCGAATAATTCCGACGCACACAAGGCGTACGTGCAGAGCCTGATTGCGGGCTCGAAAGAACAGCCGACGGGACAAGAGGGCGAAAAGAAAATTGCTTTCAAAATCAAGAACGATCCCCGGGTAACCGGAATCGGCCGCTTCATTCGCCGTACGAGCCTCGACGAACTTCCCCAATTCTGGAACGTGCTCGTCGGCCAGATGTCGCTCGTTGGCCCGCGTCCTCCGATCGCCTATGAAGTTGAGGCTTACTACATTTGGCACCGCCGCCGCGTGCTCGAAGCCAAGCCCGGCATCACCGGCCTGTGGCAGGTTTACGGCCGCAGCCGCACGACTTTCGACGACATGGTTCGTCTCGATCTCCAGTACTCCGAAAAGTGGTCACCGCTGTTGGACATCAAAATCCTGCTGCAGACCCCTGGCGCAGTTTTTTCTGGAGACGGCGCTTACTAAGTTTCGGTCTACTGCGGTTTCCTTAAATTTGTTTGCCTCGAATCTTGAAGCAATCCCGTAACACGCATCGCCTCGCTCAATTCAAATCCTTAATCGCCCAGGTGGAGAACAAATGGCTACAAAACTGAATTTCAGCTCGTCGTGTGTCGCTGTGAAGAACGAAGAAGGTAAAGACCTGCTTCGCGTCGGCGTCATCGGCTACGGCTATTGGGGTCCGAACATCGTTCGGAACTTCCACGCTCAGGATCAGTCGCGCGTCGTCGCGGTGTGCGACAAGAGCCAAAAATCGCTGGCGAAAGTGCGCCATGCATTCCCGGATATGGTCACCACGGACGACGTTGACGATCTCTTGACCTCGCCCGACATCGACCTGATCGCAGTCGTGACGCCAGTGTGGACACACTACGAACTGGCCAAGAAAGCCCTGATGAACGGCAAGCACGTGTTCGTCGAGAAGCCGTTCACCTACAGCGTCGCCCAGGGTGAAGAGCTCGTCGAACTCGCGGAACGCAAGGGCCTGAAGATCATGGTCGACCACACGTTCTTGTTCACCGGCGCCGTCCGCCGCATGAAGCAGATGATCGACGACGGCACTTTGGGCGAGCTCTACTACTACGACTCGACCCGCGTGAACCTCGGCCTGTTCCAGCACGACGTCAACGTCCTGTGGGACCTGGCGCCGCACGATCTCTCGGTGATGGATCACCTGATCAAGCAGAAGCCGGAAGCGGTCGTCGCGACCGGCGAGCGCCACCTGAACGGCGTCGCCGACATCGCCTTCATGACCCTCTACTACCCCGGCAACATGATCGGCCACATCAACGTGAACTGGCTCTCGCCGGTGAAGGTCCGCACGACGTTGATCGGCGGCGAAAAGAAAATGCTCGTTTGGAACGACCTCGAAGCCGACGAAAAACTCAAGGTCTACGACAAGGGCGTGCAGATGACGAACGGCGACGCCGTCCACCAATTGCTGGTCAGCTACCGCACCGGCGACATGTGGGCCCCCAAGGTCGAGCAGGTCGAAGCCCTCAAGGTCGAAGCCGCCTATTTCACCGACTGCATCCTGAACAACAAGACTCCTTTTAACGACGGCCACGCCGGCCTGCACGTGGTTCGCATGCTCGAGGCAGCCGACCAGTCCCTTCAACAGAAAGGCAAAGTCATCTCTCTATGAGCACCGCTATCCTGAATGAGCACGTCTGCATCGCGCCCGACGTGAAGCTCGGCCGCAACGTTAAGTTGTCTAAATTCATCAACATGTACGGCTGCACGGTCGGCGACGACGTCAAAATCGGCGCATTTGTCGAAATCCAGAAGAATGCATCGATTGGTAACAACTGCAAAATTTCCAGTCACAGCTTCATTTGCGAGGGTGTCACCATTGAAGACGCTGTGTTTATCGGCCACAGCGTGACGTTCATCAACGATATGTATCCCCGGGCCACAGCCGCAGGCGGCGCACTTCAGACCGAGGCGGACTGGAAGGTCGACAAGACCGTCGTCAAGAAGGGCGCGTCGATCGGCTCCGGTTGCACCATCCTGGCAAACGTCACCATCGGCGAAGGTGCCATCATCGGCGCGGGTAGCGTCGTCACCAAAGATGTGCCGCCAAACGCCATCGTTGCCGGGAATCCTGCGAAGTTCCTGCGATTTGTCACTGAGGAGAGGACTGCCTAAATGAGCGCGAACGAAAAAATTCCATTTCTCGATCTGGTCACCCCGCACAAGCAACTCCAGCAGGAGCTGACCGCAGTGTTCCAACAGGTCATCACCACCGGCGGCTTCGTCGGCGGCCCGCTGGTCGAAAACTTCGAAAAGGACTTCGCGGCGTTTTGCGACTCCAAGCTGTGCGTTGGCGTCAACAGCGGCACGGACGCCGTCCGCTTCGCCTTGACCGCGGCCGGCGTGGAACCAGGCGACATCGTCATCACCGTTCCGCACACCTTCATCGCCACGACCGAGGCCATCACCCAGGCCGGTGCGCAGATTCATTTCGTCGACATCGACGACGTCACCTACACTATGAGCCCGAAGCGGCTCCAGGAATACCTCGACCGCGAGTGCGAAATCGTCGGCGGCAAAACGATCCACAAGAAGACCAAGAAGCATGTCTCCGCAATCGTCCCGGTCCACATCTACGGCCAGTGCGCCGATATGGACCCGTTGATGGAAATCGCGGACAAGTACAAGCTCATCGTCGTCGAAGATGCCTGCCAGGCTCACGGCGCGGAATATTTTTCGAAGAAGCAGAACAAGTGGCTCAAGGCGGGCTCCATCGGCCAGGCCGCGGCGTTCAGCTTCTATCCCGGCAAAAATCTCGGAGCTTGCGGTGAAGGCGGAGCCATCACCACGAACGATCCCGAGATGGCTCGCAAGATGAAAATGCTGCGCGAGCACGGCCAGGTGAAAAAGTATTACCACGACATCGAGGGCTATAACGGCCGTCTCGATTCGCTCCAGGCCGGCTTGCTGCACGTGAAGCTTCGCCACCTCGCGGAGTGGAACAAGCAGCGCCAGGCTGCCGCCGCGGAATATAAGAAATTGCTCGCATCCAACACTGCGCTAAAGTTGCCGCAGGTGCCGGAGTGGTCGCGTCCGGTGTGGCACCTCTTCGTGGTTCGCGTTGCCGATCGCGACGGCCTCCAGAAGCACCTCGCCGAAGCGAAGATCGACACCGGCATCCATTATCCAATTCCACTGCACCTGCAGAACGCGTACAAGTCGCTCGGCTACAAGAACGGCGACTTCCCTGTTACCGAAAAACTCGCGCTCGAAATCCTGTCGCTGCCGATGTACCCGCAGCTCCAGAAAGCGCAACAGGCCCGCGTGGCGCAAGGCGTCGAAGAATTCGTCTCGGTCGCCTCGGTCTAACCGGTCGAATCGAGCCACACACAGTCATCGCGCAGGCCGAGCAGCGCCACACGCGGCCCGGCCTGCGTCTTTATTTTCCTGACTTTCTCTAACTCTTCGAACAATCCAGCACGAAATGCCAGCCTTCGAATCATCTGCGACGCAACCCTCCGCTCTGCGCGTTGACCGTCTCGTCAGCCTGCGCTTCGTGCGTCCGCTGCGTCGCATCAGTTCGTCGCCCGCGGCGCTGCGCATTCCGATTTTGATGTACCACAGCGTTGCGGAACCAACTGCTGACTCGCGCCACCCGTATTTCGGCACGGTCACATCGCCTGCGGTCTTCGAACAGCAGATGCGCTATCTGCACGACAACGGCTTCGGCACGCTGTCGCCCGCGGATGTTTTTGCAAACGGCGAGACCAGCATTCGCATCGTTCGCAAGCCGGTCATCATCACCTTCGACGATGGCTTCCGCGATTTCTACACCAATGCGCAGCCGATTCTCGCGAAATTTGGATTCACCGCGATCGTCTATTTGCCGACCGCTTACATCCAGAAAACGACGGCAATGTTCAAAGGACTCGACTGCCTCACCTGGAACGAGGTTCGTGAACTTGCGCGCGCCGGCGTTCTCTTCGGCTCACATACCGTGACGCATCCGGTGCTCAAAGAAATCGGGCACGATCAACTCGAAGCAGAGCTTCGCGATTCCAAGACGACAATCGAAAACGAACTCGGCTACGCGATCGATTCCTTCGCTTATCCGTACGCTTTTCCGCAGCACGATCGCGAATTCGTTCAGCGTTTGCGCAGTGTGTTGATCGACGCCGGTTATCAGAATGGAGTTTCGACGATCATCGGCTCGACGCACGAAATCGAAGATCGCTTTTCACTCAAGCGGCTTCCCGCAAATTCCTGGGATGACCCATCGCTCTTCGCCGCGAAACTCAACGGCGACTACGATTGGCTTGGCAACGTGCAATACCTTTCGAAATCATTGAAGGCGAAATTCTCGTGACGCAGTCCGCCTCATTCATATCGCGGTACATCGTCGTCTCGCCGGTCAAGGACGAGGAGCTGTACATCGAGCGCACGATTCAATCGATGTTGCAGCAGACCGTTCGCCCGGTGCAGTGGCTGATCGTGGACGACGGCTCCTCCGACCGAACGCCCGAGATCATCGCGAAGTACACTCGCGACCACGACTGGATTAAGTCGATCCGCATCGATCGAGGCGCCGTACGCAACCTCGGCGTCACCGAAATTCGCGCTTTCGCCACCGGCTACGAATCGATTCGCAATATTCCTCACGATTACGTCGTGAAGATGGACTGCGATCTGGAATTGCCTGCCGATTATTTCGAACGGCTGATTCGGCAGATGGATTCGGATCCAAAGCTTGGCATCGTCTCCGGCCTGTATCGCGAAAACTCAACGGGCGAATGGCGCCCGGTGAAAATGCCCTCGTATCACGCGGCTGGCGCGACGAAAGTTGTGCGCCTGCAATGCTTCCGCGACATCGACGGCTTCGTTCTCGATCGCGGCTGGGACACGATCGACGAGATTCGCGCGCAATTCAAAGGCTGGAAGACGCGCCACTTCGACGACGTTCAATTCAATCACCTCAAACCCGAAGGATCGAAGGCGGGCAGCCTCAGCACCTGCCGCTTTCACGGCGAAATCTACTACCTAACGGGCGGCGGAATTTTCTTCTTTCTCTTCAAGTCGCTGCACCGTGCGATTTCCGGCTCGCCGTTCTTGATCGGCGGCCTCGCAATGTTCTACGGCTTTGTGAAAGCGTCGCTCTCCGGCCAGAAGCGTTTGGTAAGCGATGATGAATCTCGGTTTTATCAGCGGATGTTGAATCGGCGAATTTTGAAGCCGTTAGTCTAAGCGGCTCGGCGGAATAAGGACGCGGAATAAAACACTATGTGCGGAATTTGCGGAATCGTTGAGCTGAACGGCAAGCCAGCCGATCGCGGCTTGCTCGAAGCGATGAACCAGCGCATCGTCCATCGCGGTCCCGATGGCGACGGATTTTATTTTCACGGCCCGATCGGTCTCGCGAACCGCCGCCTCAGCATCATCGATCTTTCCGGCGGATGGCAGCCCCAGGCCAACGAAGACGGCACAATCCAGGTCGTTTTCAACGGCGAAATCTACAACTTCATCGAGCTGCGCGAAGAGCTTCAGAAAAAAGGCCACGTCTTCAAGACCAAGTCCGACACGGAAGTGATCGTTCACGGTTATGAGGAGTGGGGCGACGACTGCACCCAGAAGTTCAACGGCATTTTCGCTTTCGCGCTGCACGACACGCGACGCAATCGCGTGCTCATCGCGCGCGACCACCTCGGCGTGAAGCCGCTTTACTACACGCAGATCGGCAGCCGGCTGCTTTTTTCCTCGGAAGTAAAGGCGCTGCTCGCCGACAAGGAATGCCCGCGCGAAGTCGATCTGACCTCGCTCAGCCTGCTCTTCACGCTGCGCTATGTCCCAGCGGATCGGACGCTCTTCAAGGGTATTCAGAAGCTTCCGTCGGCGCACCGCATGGTCATCGAGAACGGGAAGATTTCGACCGATCGCTTCTGGAAGACGATTCCCGTCATTCGCGAAAACGTCAACGAGAACGACGCCATCGAGGAATATCAGGCGCTGGTCGAGGACGCCGTGCGCATTCAAATGCGCAGTGACGTTCCCGTCGGACTTTTCCTCAGCTCGGGTGTCGATTCCGGAGCTTTGCTCTCGATCATGAGCAAGCTGTCGAATCATCCGATTCAGACCTTCACGCTCGGCTTCGATCAGGGCGACAAGACCAACGAAAACGAAGACGCCCGCCAGATGGCGAAGATGTTCAATTCAGATCATCGCGAGATGACTCTGAGTTACGAGGATTACGTTAAGTATTACGAGCGCTATCTGTGGGATATCGAAGAACCCGTCGGCAACGAAACGGCCGCGGCGTTTTATTTTCTGAGCAAGATGACCAGCGAGCATGTGAAGTGCGCGCTCGCGGGCCAGGGCGCCGACGAACCGTGGGCAGGTTACGACCGCTACCTCGGCATGAAATTTTCGAAGTATTACGCGCAGCTTCCGCAATTTCTTACGCGAGACGTTCTTAGCCCGGTCGGCCAGCGCTTCGTGAAGAACGAAGTCCTGAAGCGCGGTCTTTCCTCGCTGCACGAAAAAGACGTGCTGACCCGCATGGTCAACGTCTACTCGTTCTTCAGTACCGACATGAAGAGCCAGCTCTTCCAGCCCTGGGTTAAGCAGCACATTTCGGCCAACGGCGTGGAAGCAAAGCGAGCTCTCGGGCCGTTGCAGCGCGACGTCGCCGATCTCGACCCGCTCACGCAGATTCTCTACATGGACACACGCACGAATTTGCCCGACGACCTGCTCATGGTCGGCGACAAAACCTCCATGGCGAATTCGCTCGAGCTGCGCGTTCCCTTCCTCGACTTCCGTTTGGTGGAGTTCATCGAAACGCTGCCGCCGAATCTGAAGATCAAGGGCCTTAACGGCAAGTATCTGCACAAGAAGGCTGCGGAGAAGTGGCTCCCGAAAGAAATCGTGTATCGCAAGAAGAAGGGCTTCGCGAATCCGGTCGGTGATTGGCTGCGCACGTCCATGAAGCCGTTCGTCCACGATTCGCTTTTGAGCAGCGATTCGGCCGCGGCGAAATATTTCGATCAAAGTTACATCCGTACGTTGCTTGCCGATCACGAAGGCCAGCAGGAACAGCGGCGCCGGCACATTTATCTTTTGCTGTCGTTTGAGTTGTGGCATCGGCAGTTTATCTCCGCATGAGATTTCAACGCTGAGATATTGATCCTGAAATCTTGACAATGTCCGCGACACCCGAACTTTCGATCATCATTGTGAACTGGCGCTCCGCAGCGTTCCTGCGAAAGTGTCTGGCGTCGATTTTTGCGAACACCAAGAATCTCGCGTTCGAGACGATCGTCGTGGACAACGCGTCTTTCGACGGCGCGGACTCGGTTTGCGCCGAGTATCCGCTCGTTCAGTACATCCAGAGCAACGACAATCTGGGATTTGCGAAGGCGAACAATCTTGGGTTCCGGCATTCGAAGGGCGAGTTCGTACTGCTGCTCAATCCGGATACGGAAGTGATCGGGGACGCGCTCAAGACGCTGGTCGAGTGCATGAAATCGCGGCCGGAAGTCGGGATCGTCGGCGCCAAGCTCTTCAATTCCGACATGACGATTCAGACGAGCTGCATTCAGGCATTTCCGACCGTGCTGAATCAGTTTCTAGACACCGAATTTTTGCGGAACAAGTTTCCGCGTTCGTCGTTCTGGGGGACGTGGCCGCTTTTCAGCGGGCAGACCGAGCCGTCGCAGATCGAGGTCGTTTCGGGCGCGTGCCTGTTGATTCGGCGAGGTGTCTTCGAACAGGTCGGCCTGTTCACCGAGAATTTTTTCATGTACGCGGAAGACGTGGACCTCTGCTACAAGGTCCATCGCGCGGGGCACAAAATTCTTTATGAAGGCAGCGCCGAAGTGGTTCATCACGGCGGGCAAAGCTCCAGCAAGGAACCGCAAAGCAACTTTGCGACGGTGATGACGCGCGAGTCGTTGCACGCGTTTATGGCGATGCATCGCGGCAAGAGCTACGCGGCGATGTTTCAATTCGCAATTGGCGCGGCGGCGTGCTTCCGCTTGCTGCTGCTCTTTGGCGTTTACGTGGTCACGTTGGGCCAATACCAGCGACAGGCCGTTCGAGTTGCAGTGCAGAAGTGGAAGGGCGTGCTGCGCTGGTCGCTGGGGCTCGAAACGTGGGTCAAACGGCCAGCTTAGCGGCGCTACGAAGCTAGCGCGTCGAAATCGTTTAGGCAAAGCTCTCTCATGCATCCAGTAGATCCATCACTGATCACAGACGGCTCGACATTCATCAATCCGCTGGGATTGGTGTTCACGTTGGCCATGTGTGTGTTGCTGATCATTCTTCCGCGCAAGTACGCGATGCTGCCGATACTGGCGATGGTCTGCTACATGACCATGGGCATGCGCGTCATGATCGCGGATCTCAACTTCACGATGATCCGCATCCTGCTGGTATTTGCGTGGGCCCGGCTGCTGCTTCGGCGCGAATTTCGGCGCATTCAGTTTAATTCGCTCGACAAAGTCGTCATCGCCACGTGTATCTCCAGCCTGATCGCGTACACGCTGCTCTGGCAGACGGGCGACGCTTTTAAGTGGAAGCTCGGCGAGGCCTACAACCAGATAGGCATGTATTTCTTCTTCCGCATCTTCTTGCGCGACGAAGCCGATGTCGTCCAGGCGCTGAAAATCACCGCCTTCGCCGTGCTTCCCCTGGCCGGCGCCATGTTCTGGGAGAGCCGCACCGGCCACAACCCCTTCGCTATTTTCGGCGGCGTTCCCGAAATGACCTTCGTTCGCGACGACCGCCTGCGGTGCGAAGGCCCCTTCGCTCACCCTATTCTCGCCGGCACCTTCGGCTCGAGCTTGATGCCCCTCATGGTCGGCCTGTGGCTTTTCTTGCAGAAGAAACGGACCTGGGTCATCCCCGGAATCCTCGCCAGCTTCGTCATTATGTTTACATCCGCTTCCAGCGGCCCCCTGCTCACCTTCTGCTTCGGCATCATGGCTTTCATGTTCTGGCCGATTCGCGAGAGCATGCGCAAGGTTCGCTGGGCCATCGTCGCGGGGCTCGCCGCCCTTCAACTCACGATGAAGGCTCCAATCTGGTTCCTCCTCGCCCGTGTTGACGTCGTTCAGGGTTCGACCGGGTACCACCGCGCCGTGTTGATCGACCGAGCGTTCGCCAATCTTGGCGATTGGTGGCTGTTCGGCACTAAATCCACCGAAGCCTGGGCCGACAAAAACGACCACCTCTTCGACGTCACCAACGCCTACATTCTGGCCGGCGCCAACGGCGGCCTGCTCACGATGATCCTTTTCATCGCGACCATCGTAATCGCTTACAAAGCCGTCGGACGCACCATCCGCCTCGGCGAAATCGATTGTCCGGGTTCACCCAGCCTCAAGCTCGTTTGGGCTTTGGGCGCGACCCTTTTCGTCCACACCGCCAGTTACATCTCGGTGAGCTACTTCGACCAGAACTTCGTCACCTGGTTCATGCTCCTCGCCTTCATCTCGATCCTCTGCGGCGATTCACTCCGTATGCCGCGCCATGAATTCTTGGCCAAGGTAAACGTCGACGCCGACGAATCGCGCCCAGCCGTACCGTCATTCGGAAAGCGCGACCCCGAGCCGGCGAGGGCACCCGCCGTCGCGGCTGCCCAAACCGCGGCACCTGCACCACCTGCTCCCGCCTTCTCGAGCTCGGCTCTTCGGGAAGCTTCGCGGGGCGATCGGGTCCAGGACTCACTGCCCAGGCGTGCCCTCCCCGGTACAGCCACGAAGTAAGTCAACTCATGTACCAAGACTGTCCAGAAGGACAGTAGCGACCTATTCCGGCGAACTTCTAGACTTTGGGGAGTCGGAACTACGCTCGTACAGGCGAGAAAAATGACTTTGGATTCGACCCACGTGATCAAACGCGGCCTCCACTTCAGCGCTCTGACATGCGCTTTCGCGCTCCTCTCCGTCGCGTTCTGCGGCTCGGCGCAGGCGGCAAGTCCCGCGGTCTACATCTCTCAATCGGGCGGCGGCGCGGGCGACGGTTCCAGCTGCGCCAACGCCAAACCCGCAAGCTTCTTCAACAGCGCCAGCAATTGGGGCAGCACGATCGGCGCCGGCACGACGGTCCATCTCTGTGGCACCATCACCACGGTTTTGACCGCGCAAGGCAGCGGCTCCAGCGGCAACCCAATCACGATTCAGTGGGAATCCAGTGCGAGCGTCAGCGTGTGCAGCACACTCGGCAGCATTCAGCTCCCGGGCCGCCAGTGGCTCGTACTCGATCTCGGCGGCAACAGCGCCGCGGTCACCTGCCCCAACAACGGTTCGGGCCTCGGCAGCCAAACTGTCGCCTCCGGCATCACCGACAGCTTCGGCCAGCCCTACAGCAACGTCGAGATCCGCAACGGCTCCATCGGACCGATCTACAAAAAGAGCGGCTCCGGCAGCGACGGCCTCAACACCTACGGCATTTATACCTCGGGCGGCAGCGGCAACCACTTCCACAACATCAGCTTCACCGACTCCGAGAAGGGCGTCTTCTTCGCCCTCGGCAGCACCAGCAGCGGCAACGAGATCGACCACAACACTTTCGTCAACATCGGCGCCGGCATCTATTACGCTTGCGGCAGCTCCAGCTGTAACGATTCCGGCGGCAAGCTCCACGCCAACGACTTCACCGTCGGCATCAATTGGGGCAATAGCAACGACACCACCCACATGGAGTCGATCCACATCTTCACGAACGGTGGCTCCTCCTCCATCACCGGTCTTCAGATTTACGACAACAACACCCACGGCGCCTGGCCCACAATCGGTGGCACCGCCGCCTACTTCCTCGAACAGGCCGTGCCCGGCTCCAGCGGCTCGATGTCCGGCGACATCTTCGACAACATCTGCACCCTCACCGGCGGCTCCGGCGCTCCCGGCGACGGCTGCTACTTCATCGCCAGCAACAACAACACGTTCGGCATCTACAACAACGTGGCCGACTGCGTCTCCGTCAGCAACAACTCCGGCATCGGCATGGAGCTCGACGGCAACTCCGGCGACAACTTCACCGTCAAGAACAACGTCATCATGAATTGCAACACCGCCATCTACGACCCCAACAGCGGCGGCAGCTTCACCTTCGCCAACAACGATTACTTCAACATCGGGAGCCAGGGCTGGGTTTACCAAGGCAGCTTCATGTCGTTCTCGCAGTGGCAGTCCAAGACCGGCGATTCGACGTCCTCGACCTCCAATCCCGGCCTGAACTCGGACTACACCATCGCCAGCGCGTCCTCTTTTGCTCACTCGTCCGGCGCAGACCTCACTTCCGTCGGCGACAGTCTTCTCGACACGGCGAAGCCGACGTCCATCGGCGCAGCGGCCAGCGCCGCCGGCATCTCGCGTCCGTCTACTGGCGCATGGGACCTCGGCCCCTACGCCTTGAGCGGCTCGGCCTCCTCTGGCAGCCCGGCACCCCCGGCGCCGCCGACGAATCTGACCGTCACCGTCACGACTCAATAGCGCTTCGATAGCTTTTTAATACGTCTCACGACACAACTGCCCAACCTTCCCATGGGGCGCCCTGATCCAAGGCGATACAATCTAGCTTCAACACCTTGCCCGGACCGCCCGCGGCGTTCCTGGCAAAGTCGTGTGTACGGCACTTCAGGCAGCCTCGCAACATTCTCGGCGGCATCTGTTTTAGCCGACTGTCTCAGTTAGCCCCGGGCCTCGCCTCCCGGTTCAGCCGTCTCCCCTTCTCGAAAGGCCCTTGCATGTCTGTTTTCAATTCGATCTTTAAAGGTGGCTCTCAGCTCGCCCTCGGGCAGATTGTCAGCCAGGCCTGTTCGTTTGTGCGCAATCTCGTCATCGCGCGCATCGTGAGCCCAGCCGACTTCGGCATCGCCGCCACCTTCGCCATGACCCTCTCGCTGATGGAGATGGTCTCCAACGTCGCGTCCGAGATGCTCTTGGTTCAATCTCCCGACGGCAACGAACCCGGCCTCCAATCCACCGCGCAAGCCATGAAAGTCGTCCGCGGCATTGGCAACAGCCTGATTCTGCTCGCCTTAGCGATTCCCCTGTCGCGCCTTTTCGGCGTCCCCCAAGCAACTTGGGCATTCGCCTGCCTCGCCGTTTACCCGTTCCTGCTCGGCTTCTCGCACCTCGATACCTACCGCCTCCAGCGCGAAATGCGCTTCATGCCTTGGGTCCTGATGACCGCCGGCTCCAACGCGCTGGTCACCATCATCACGTTCCCGCTGGTCTATTGGCTCCGCAATTATTCCGTCATGCTCTGGGTCCTCGTGCTCCAGTCCCTCTTCCAAACCATCATTTCCCACCTCGTCGCCAAGCGCCGCTACACCTGGGCCTGGGACAAAAACTACGTCCGCAGCATGTTCCACTTCGGCTGGCCGCTCCTCATCAACGGCCTCCTGATGTACGGCATCTTCGAAGGCGACCGCCTGATCATCGGCTCCGCCAACCGTCTGTTCCCGCGCAGCCACTTCACGCTCTCCGACCTCGGCGTCTACTCCGTCGCCTTCGCCCTCACCATGGCGCCGACGATGGTCGTCGCCAACATCGGTACATCACTCTTCCTCCCGCTTCTCTCCCAAGCACAAAAAAACATTCAGGAATTTCGCGACCGCTACGCGCTCACCTCGCAGCTCATCGCCATCGCCGCCATTCTCATCACGCTCCCTTTCATGCTCTCCGGCGGCTGGCTTGTCTCGCTCCTCTACGGTCCGAAATACATCAACGCCGCAACTTTCATCGCCTGGCTCGCCGCCATGTGGGGACTCCGCATCTTCCGCGTCGCCCCCACGGTCGCCGCCATCGCGCAAGGCGATACACAGAACGCGATGTTCTCCAACCTGGCTCGCTCTCTCGCCCTCGTCGGCATGCTTTGCGTCGCCGCTTTCGGCGCCGGACTCTTCTGGATTCCCATTTGCGGCTTCATCGGCGAAATGTTCGCTACCGCCGTCACCATCTGGCGACTTTCCCATCGCAATCAGCTAGCCCCCGGCCTTTGCTTGCGCGCCGGTGTTCCCTTCTTTGTCGGCGTCGCGATGGCGACCGCCGCGATCTTACTCGGCGGCACGAGCAACGGAATTCCACTCGCGATCGCTGCAAGCCTCGTCATCCCCGGCATCGCCATCACCGCGATGTTCGCTTTGCATCCTCATTTGCTCCACAACTTCCGCGAATTTCTGGGTTCGGCCCGGCGCAAGCTGATTCCGACGCCCGCAGTTGTCGAGAGTGTGGAGATCTAGCCGCGCATGACCGCCGAACTCCAACGCTCCGCCATCAGCCCGCTGCTGCTCTCCGCCTATCGCTCGGAGCCGCTGCGCCGTTTTGTCATCAAGTATTGCTACAAGTTCGAAGGCGGCGATTTTCACAGCGCGACGCTGCGAGACATTCTTCAGCGCTACCACGGCGTCACCGCGGGCGCCTACAGCTACGGCGAAGGCCTCATCCCCGGCTCATTTCCCGCAGGAGTCACCATCGGCCGCTACGTCTCCATCGCCGCCGGTGTGTTGATCCTGCTCCGCAACCACCCGCTCAATCGCCTTTCGACGCACCCGTTTTTCTTCAATCGCCATCTCGGATTCATCGAAAAAGACGCGATGCAGTTCAGTAAGCTGGAAATCGGCCACGACGCGTGGCTCGGCGCTCGCGCCATCGTCACTCCCGGCTGCAACCGCATCGGCATCGGCGCTGTCGTCGCCGCTGGCGCGGTCGTCACCAAAGATGTCCCAGACTTCGCCGTCGTCGGCGGCAATCCCGCGCGCATCATCAAGTTCCGCTTCGATCAGCCAACGATCGACCGCATTCTCGCCAGCCGCTGGTGGGAGCGCTCGGTCAAAGACTGCGTCGCCTTCATGCCGTACATGACCGCTACGATCGATCCATCCGTCGAACATCCTCTGCTTCCGGCGCTGAACACAGCCAACGCCAACGCAGCGGCACCTGCACACGCGCACGACTCCGCTCTTGAAAAGGAGCACGCGTGATGCCCGCGCTCACTGCCAGCCCCGAAACGCAGCCTGTCACGACGCGCACTGGGAGCACAAATCCGGCTCCGGTGAAAGTCGCGCTCATGGGCGTCACCTTCGACAGCCCCAACCTCGGTGTCGGCGCCCTTCTTGGCGGCTCCATCTCCGCCATCATCTCCAACTATCCCAACGCCCAAATCTCCGTCCTCGACTATGGCTACGATCCATTCCGCCGCAACATTCGCTTCAACGATCGCGACGTTGCGATCGACTTCGTAAATCTGCGCTTCTCCAAGCGCCTCCTCCTCCCGAACAACATCGCTTACTTGATTGCGCTCGCTGTTCTGCTCCGCCTCATCCCAGTCACATCGCTTCGCGACCGCATCATCTCCCGCAACTCGACGCTCAAATTCATTTCCGAAACCGACGTCTTCGGATCCATCGCCGGCGGCGACAGCTTCGCCGACATCTACGGCCTCGCCCGCCTCTTCTACGTCGGCCTGCC
>Ga0206939_10047_pt1 | contig 35648 bp, 35 predicted proteins | sample Alteio_BWOrgHeat_10_FD_152921 | JGI IMG/M metagenome (GOLD analysis project Ga0206939, IMG submission 152921) | Enriched cells from forest soil in Barre Woods Harvard Forest LTER site, Petersham, Massachusetts, United States -... | ecosystem: Environmental > Terrestrial > Soil > Temperate forest >... | reverse complement strand
AGCATATTCGCTCGCCAAAGCGAGTACGCCGCACCAACAAACGCAGTAAACCCCAGCAAGACAATAGGAAGCAGGACGGTGTATACGTTTCTCATATCGCTCAGTCTTCTTGCTCGGAAGCGCCGAGCAAAATCGTAGCGCTCCCCCGTCGCCGACGCCGAGTGGCAGCGACTTCAGCCTCGACTCCTAAAATCAACATTACGGCGGCGACACTCCACATCGCAAGCGCCAATTTCAATGGTAGCGCTCTGATAACCTCAAAGCTCGCGATCGGACCGAAAATGGCCAGCAGCAAACCTGCCTCGCGGAGAGACTCACCATACAGCCCAGCGCGAACCCAGAACTTGTTATGATCTGGCATCGGAACATATCTTACCAAGTTATCATTTATTTATTATAGATAATAATGTTAACCGTCGCACAACTCGCGCCGCTGAAAGACCGTGATCCGTATCTCTACGAGACGCTCACAAAAATTGTGTCCGCCGTGAACTCCGCGAGCCAAGCCGCCGGCGTAGATAGCTCCACGCCATCGCCCGCACCGACACCGATCGCTTCGATCTCCGTGCAAGCCTCAAACGGCTGGTTCGACGTCGCCATCACCGATCCAAGCGATCAGCGCCCCGGATTGTTCTATTTTGCCGAGTCCGATACGACGCCATCTTTCAGCGCTCCTCGCGTGTATTCTCTTGGCGCCAGCCGCAATCTCTATATCCAACTCGGCAACCAAACACTCTACTGGCGCGGCTTCAGCCAATACATCGGCTCGGCAGCATCAGCGCCGCGCACATTCGGCTCACCGCCAACGGCAGTCGTCGGAGGCGGCGCCACCGGTCCAACTCCGCAACCCTCGACAGGAAGCGGCGCCTTACCCAACGGCCTGCTCCGCGGCGGCAACGGCTTCGGCATCACCCCCGGCGCCCGCATCACAAGATCTTCGACGCTGTAGAACCCGCCACGCCGTGCGGGCCTTTTGCGTCGCCCTAACGGTCGTCAACACGAGACTGGTAGTTGGGTGCCGCACCCTTTCGGTTTTCAAAGGGTGCGGGTTTAGATTTACACCGCCGACCAACAAGCCCGTTACTCCAGTCGCTCCGTGAATGTGTTCGCATCTATAAAACGCACGATCGATGCAAATCCGTGAATACAAAGAGTCCGATCTCGCGCAACTCAAAGCAATCCACGCATCGCAGGGTTTCGACTACGCATTCCCCGATTTCAGCAACCCGCTCTTCGTAACGAAGCTCGTCTTAACCGACGCCGGCGATAACGCTAACGAAAGTCGCCGGCAGGATGCTGGCGCTACCTCGACCGCCAACGAAAAAATCCTCGCCGCCGCGTTTCTGCGTCTAACCGCTGAAACATATCTGCTGATCGATCCAAAATCAGGCGCGCCGCGCGACCGCTGGCAATCGCTGCTGGCCCTTCACGTCGCAACCCACCGCGACGCGTGGCACCGCGGCCTCGAAGACGTCCACGCCTGGCTGCCTCCGCCGATCGCGCAAAAATTCGGCCGCCGCCTGCAACGTCTCGGCTGGATCCGCGACGACGCCTGGACGCCATACTGCAAAAAACTCGACGCAACGAAGTAATGAAGTAATGATGAAACGAAAAATCCGACGCGACCTAAACGGATCGACTCGGGCCTGATTCGTCGTCACTTCTTTACTTCATTGCTTCTTTACTTCGCCTTTGGAGGTTCCAAAAAATGTCCCGCGGCGCCCAAGCCCAAACACAGCAACTCACCGACCAGCAACTCTCCAGCATCAACGCTCTCAATCAAGGCTTCCTCGGCCAGCAGCAACAACTCGGCGGCATCCTCTCGCCGCAATTCCAAAGCATCCTCAACAATCCCGGCCTCAGCCCGGCCGACAAAGCCGCCGTCACCTCGCAATCGCAAGGCTCGATCGCCAGCGCTTTCGACTCGCTCCAGCAATCCGCCGCCAACCGCGTCGCGCACACCAACAACTCCGCCGGCTTCGCCTCGCTCTCCGACGATCTCGCGCGCCAAAAGGGAATCGCAGAAGGGAATCAAGCCGCGCAGAATCAGCTCAGCTTCGACAGCACCGCCTTCCAGCGACAGATGGCTGCCCTGCAAGGACTCAGCGGCCTCTACGGGGTCGACTCCAATCTCCTCGGCCGCACGCTCGGCATCCCCGCGCAGCTTCTTAGCGTCCGAGCCACCGCCTCGCGCCCATCCGGCTTCTTCAGCTCTCTCAGCAACTCCGCCGGCGCCGGCCTCGGCTCCACGGTAGGCGGCCTCGCCGGCGCCCTGCTCTAGCCGGTGCATGACGAGTCCGTAGTGACCGGTAGGGCCAGCACCCAGCCGGCATTTTTTGCTTGTGTAGGGGCGCAGCATGCTGCGCCCCATGTCCGCACGATCGATCCGTCTCAGCTGTTTTTCTTCATTCTGGCAATCGCCAACGAAGCCAACCCATGCCACTCCACAATTTCACATTCGCCCAACCAACCGTCATCGGCCTCCTCACCACGCTTCTGCCGGTCGCCGTCCAATTCGCTCTCTTCCTCCGCTGGCTTCATCGCCGCATGCGCGAAGACGAAATCGTCCACGCCTGCGTCCGCGACATCGCTCTCAACCACTTGCCGCACATCTACAACTCACTACAAGCCATCGGCGCCAAGCAGGGAATCACGCTCCACGAATTCCCTGTCATCCACTTCGTCGACCTCGGCCGCAACCACAGCCGCTCGACATAACGTTGCGCGAAAAACCGCGCCCCGCGCAAGCGGATCGTTAGCAAAACCCATCTCCGCGCAAAAAACTGTCATCCCGAGCGAAGCGAGGGATCTGCTTTTCTTCTTCGATCGCGATATCGCAAACCCAACCTCGAATGGGCATTCCGCCAAACCTCTTAGCCCTCGCCCACAAAGCCGCCGCGGCCCAATCCCTCGACCCCGCGCTCGTCTGCGCCGTCGTCGAACAGGAATCCGGCTGGAATCCATGGGCCATGCGCTACGAACCCGCGTTCTTCACGAAATACGTAGCGCCGCTCTACACCAACAACAAAATCAGCGCCACCGAAGCCTGGGCCCGCGGCTTCAGCTGGGGCCTCATGCAAGTCATGGGACAAGTCGCCCGCGAATCCGGCTTCGAGTCAACGTTCCTAAGTTCTCTCTGCGACCCCGAAACCGGCCTAACCATCGGCTGCAAAGTCCTGCGCAAAAAACTCGACGCCGCCCGCGGCGATACAACACAAGCTCTGCTCGCCTGGAACGGCGGCTCAAATCCGACTTACGCCGCACAAGTACTCGCCCGCAAATCGCGCTACTAAGTGGCACAGGCACTCCCGCCTGTGCGCCCCCGCAACACGCACCGACACCGCAGCCGCGGGCTGATGCTGATATCGATGTCCACGCAAGGTCATGTAGGGGCGCAGCACTGCTGCACCCCAAGTCCGCAAGATCGATCCGTTATCGCCGTCCAATCTCGCTCAAAAGCGGATTGTGGATAGAACAGCCGCCACCCTATGTCCTGGAAACTCATCCTCCGCCTCGCCGAACTAACCATCTCCGCCATCCTCGCCACATCTCTCTTCCTCGCCTGGCGAGCCGAACGCTCCGACCGGGCAAAACTCGCCACCGAACTCGCCATCGCCCAACAATCCCTAGCTCAAGCGTCCGACCGCCAACAAACCCGCGACTCCGACCTCCTCCGCACGCTGGCCAGCCTCACAACACAAAAGCGCGACATTCAAACGCCTGCCCAAATCCTCCAAGCCCTCCCACAACAAATCCCGCTGCCGCAACCCATCGTCATCACGACACCGCCGGCTAGTCCATCACCCACAAACATCAACCAAGTCTCGACAGAGATGAACGCAACGCCGAGCCCGTCGAAAAACATCTCCACGAAACCCGCAGCCCCCGCCCCCCAGGCCCTCATCCCAACCGCCGATTTAAAGCCCCTCTACGACTTCGCCCTGGACTGCAAAGCCTGCCAGTCCAAACTGACGGCCGCCCAGTCCGACCTGGCCGACGAAAAATCCAAGACCGCCACCCTAACCAAGGAACGCAACGAAGCCGTCCGCGCCGCCAAAGGCGGCAACAACCTCCAGCGTTTCGCCCGCGCCGCCAAGTGGCTTCTTATCGGCGCAGCCGCCGGCACGCTGGCCGCCCGCGCCACCAGATAGTCGTACAAGGAGTGAAGGCTCAAGGGATCAGCCCCCGAAAAGGGAAGTACGACTTCCCCGCTTACCTCACCCCGCCGGTTAGACGACCGGGCCCTATGCCACGAAGTTTTTCTTCGATTCAGAGCCCTGCTTCGAGTTGAATTACGGATGACTCGCACCGCACGAAAAATTTTCGGCGCGATGAAACAGCCATCACAAAATTTGCGACCTACACAGCGCAGCGCTCGCAACCCCGGACAAACAACGCGGCGATCGGCTGGCGCACCCCCCGCGCCAGCCGATCAACTACAGCAGAACCACCAGATGGAGAGCCTCATAAGGGGCCACAGGCCCCGTCACGGCAAGCCCAACAAACCACACAAATCCACAGCCATCTGCGCAAACCCAGCAGATTCCGCTTGACACGGCTTCCTATAAGTTATATTATGTTAACTAAGAATTCTGACTGGAATAAGGCCAATCTTGAGGCCCTTCGAGGACGACCCTTACCCCTCGTCCCTCTCTACTTCTTTTCCCCGCTCTGCTTCGCCTTCGCAAGTTCGTACTGAATGTATTGCTCAATCAAATGCGCATCCGCGCCAACCATCCGCCGCCCATTCACAAAAATTGTCGGCGTAGAGTTCACATCCAGTTTCTGACCGTTCGCGCGACTCGCATCGACCGCCGCGCCCGCATCCGGTCCCGCCATACACGACCGGAACGTATCCGCATTCAGCCCAGCCTGACCGGCAAACTCGGACATCTTCATCCAGGCGTTCGCCGCCGAGATGATGTCCTGGTTGTCGTAGATCAGGTCGTACATCTTCCAGAACGCCGCCGGGTCCTGCATATAGGCACACCGCCCAGCGATCGCCGCCGTCCGTGCCCAGGGATGCAGCACCTCGATCGGATAATCCTTAAACACGACGCGCACCTGCGGATAGTTCTGCATGACCCCGCGCATCATGTCGTGCAGGCTCCGGCACACCGGACATTCAAAGTCCGAGAACTCAACCAGCGTCACGGCCGACTTGGGATCACCCATCGACGGCGCATTCGTCAAATCCATCAGTGCCCGATTCGCCGCCAGCGGATCCTTCGACAAGTCCGACACCTCGCCGCGCACCAGATACTTGCCGTCCTTGCTGACGTAGAATTTCGCGTCCTCATTGTTGCCGCCGACCTTGACCGATACATTCGTCTCTAGCAGCCCGGCCATGCCCGCATCCTTAGGGTCCGACACCGTCACCTCAACGTCCGGCCCAAAGGCATACAAGTTCCGCAAATACGCCTCGATCGTCTTCTGTAAGGGCGATTGGCTGGCGCTAGGCGCTGCCTTGGCAGCCGTTGCCGGCGGGGCACTTTGAGAAGTCGAACTTCCCTGCGCCCAGCTCGCAGTCGGCGCAACGGTAGCCGTTCCGAACAACACCAACATCGCGGCGGCCGTTAACATGGAAAATCTCGATGACATATTCACGAATTCCTCTTCGTTGGAAAATTCTCTGGCACTAAAACTTACGGAATGAACTTCTGCGCAATCGGAAACGGCCGCCCGAAACCAAACGCACGCGACGTGATCTTCAGTCCCGGCGCCGCCTGCTTGCGCTTGTACTCATTTCGATCAACCAGCAGCGCTATATCTTTCACCAATTTGAGGTCGAAATCATAGCGATCGGCGATCTCTTGAGGGCTCTTCAAATCCTCAATATAGAGTTTCAGAATCCGATCCAACACGTCGTAAGGCGGCAGGCTGTCCTCATCCTTCTGGTCAGGCCGAAGCTCCGCCGAAGGCGGTTTATCGATCGTCGCCTGGGGGATGAGTTCCCTCTCACGGTTAACCCATCTTGCCAGCTCATACACCATCAGCTTCGGCACATCGGAAATCACCGCCAAACCGCCGGCCATATCGCCGTACAACGTGCAATACCCTACCGCCAATTCCGATTTGTTGCCGGTACTGAGCAGCATCGACCCAAACTTATTCGACAGCGCCATCAAATAATTTCCGCGAATGCGCGCCTGAATATTTTCTTCCGCGACGCCTTCCGCCATTCCGTGAAACGCCGGCGCCAGCGCTTTGCGATAAGAATCGAAAACATCCGCGATGGGCAATGTGATCAGCTGGATGCCAAGATTCGTCGCCAGCGTCTTCGCATCGTCCTTGCTGCCCTGCGACGAATACGGCCCCGGCATCGACACGCCCTGCACGTTATCCGCACCCAGCGCGCTGACAGCAATCGCCGCAACAACAGCGGAGTCAATGCCTCCGCTCAGCCCAACCAGCACCTTCTTGAATCCGCATTTGTTGACGTAATCGCGCGTCCCCGTGACCAACGCCCGATACGCATACTCGATCTCGTCGCTCGGCTGCGGATGAATATCGCCTTCGCTGGTCGTCGTTTCATACAACACCAGGTCTTCTTCAAACGCGAGCGCCTGTGCAGCCAATTTGCCGTCCGCGGTGACCGCCATGCTCGCACCATCGAAAATCAAGCTATCGTTGCCGCCAACCTGATTTACGTAAACTACAGCCTTCTTATGGTGCATCGCGATCGACTTCAAAATGTCGAACCGGAGCGCCCGCTTGTCGATCGTGTAAGGCGAAGCAGAAATATTCACGAACAGCGTCGTTCCCTGCTCAAATAATTCCGTCACCGGATCACGGTCGTAACGCGACTCCGGCCAGAAAGTCTTGTCGGCCCACACGTCTTCGCAAACCGTGATTCCCAGTTGGTCGCCGCCAAATTCAAACGTCGCCTGTTTTTCCGCCGCCGTGAAATAGCGCGACTCGTCAAACACGTCGTACGTCGGCAGCAGCATCTTGCTCTGCTCAAACAAAATCTTGCCGCCGCTCAAAAGCGCCGCTTTGTTCGCAATTGCCTTTGACCGCTTTCCCTTGCCAAGCCGGCCCGCAAATCCAACGATCGACGGCAAGGTCAGCTTCTTCGCCAACTCTTTCAATTCTTTGAGGTTTCGTTCGATGAACGCGGGACGCTCGAGCAAATCCTGCGGCGGGTACCCACACAAGCACAGCTCCGAAAACACTGCCAATTGCGCCCCGCGCTCCTTCGCCTGAGCCGCTAGCGCCAGGATGCGGGCAGAATTTCCGGCAAAATCACCGATGGTGGGATTGAACTGCGCGAGAGCGATTTTCATGCTGGCACTTCAGAATACGGTGCGGTAATCGAGATTGCAAACCCGCCGGCAGGGCGTTGTGCGGTCCCGGTAGCGCCGGCAATTTGCCGGCGTTTTTGCCGTCGTAGGGGCGACTTTACGTCGCCATCCTTGTTTTTCCCGTAGGGGCAGAGCTGTCCCACCCGGCCTGCGCGTTCACGCAAATCGGTCCCGGAGCAACTCAAAAACAAAAAGCTCCCGGGCCGAAACCCGGGAGCTTTTGAAAGTCGAATTCAAAACTCTTAAACGCTGAACGAGCTGCCGCACCCGCAAGTGCTCTTCACATTGGGGTTGTTGAACTTGAACCCGGCGCCCTCGACCGTCTCGATATAGTCGATTTCCACGCCTTCCAGGTACATCGAGCTCATCTGATCCACGGCCACTTTCAGGCCGTTGAAATCGACCACTTCGTCGGTTTCGTTGGTCTGGTTCTCAAACGCCATGTGGTACTGAAAGCCGGAACATCCGCCGCCAACCACCGCCACGCGCAACGCAACGGGCACAGGATTCTGCATCTGCATGATTTCCTTAACCTTGGTGCTGGCTACAGGCGTCAAATTGATCATTGTTCCCTCTCGACTCCGATATCCCCGGTGCCCGATCGCACCGGACTGCCGAACCTAGTATAGCAAAACTCAAATTCAACTGCATCCCGGACCATCCGAGGCCGTTTTCGTTCCCAGCAACTCGGCCTGCAGCCCTTTTCGACAAGCCTCAGCCCATCGCATACAATACGATGCTGCCATGAGACACAAGGTCACGTTGATCCCCGGCGAAGGCATCGGCCCCGAGGTTTCGGCCGCCGTCCAGCGCATCCTCGAAGCCGCAGGCGTCCACATTGATTGGGAGGAGATCGAAGCCCGCGCTGACACATCCGGCGGCGCCCAGGATCGGGTGACCGATCCTGCTGCCCTGCTCAACAAAGGCGCCATTGAGTCCGTTCGCCGCAACAAGGTCGCCCTCAAAGGCCCCATGGGCACTGCGGTCGCCGGCGGCGCACCCAGCGTCAACGTCGCCCTGCGCAAGACCCTCGATCTCTATGCGAACCTTCGCCCGGTCAAGAATCTCCCCGGCGTGAAGTCGCGCTTCGACGGCGTCGATGTCGTGATCGTCCGCGAAAATACCGAAGATCTCTACTCGGGCCTCGAGCATGAGGTCGTTCCCGGCGTCGTCGAGAGCCTGAAGATCATCACCGAAAAAGCTTCGACGCGCATCGCGAAATTCGCGTTCGACTATTCCAAGAAAAACGGCCGCAAAAAAATTCACGCCATCCACAAGGCCAACATCATGAAATTGTCGGATGGCTTGTTCCTGAAATCGATTCGCGCCGTCGCGCCTAGCTATCCGGAAATAGAATACAAAGAGTTCATCGTAGACAACGCCTGCATGCAGATCGTGCTCGACCCGAGCCAGTTTGACGTCCTCCTACTTCCGAATCTTTACGGCGACGTAATGAGCGATTTGGCCGCAGGCTTGGTCGGCGGACTAGGCATCGTTCCCAGCGGCAACATCGGCGACGATTGCGCGATGTTCGAGGCCGTCCACGGCACCGCCCCCGACATCGCCGGCAAAGGCCTCGCAAATCCCACTGCCCTGCTCCTCAGCTCCGTCATGATGCTCAAGCACCTCGGCGAACGCAGCGCCGCCCTCCGCATCGAAAACGCCGTAGACAAGGTCTACACCGAAGCCAAACACACCACCCGCGACGTCGGCGGCAAATCCGGCACCGCCGATTTTACCGACGCCATCATCGCCGCGTTAGCCCCCGTCCCCGCGCGCTAGATGCCTTTTATCTCGCCGCCGTCCATGCGTACCGATGCGCCCGTCAGCCACTTCGCCGCGGGCGAAACCAAGTAGCCGAGTAAGTCAGCGATCTCTTCGGGTTTGCCGAACCGGCTGATTCCGACTTCGTCAGGGAACTTTCTGACAGCTTCTTCATACGTGAGATTGTGAGCAGGCGCCCACTTTCTGAAGAACGATTCTCGCCTTCCCGTCATCACAGCTCCGGGAACAACGCTGTTCACCTGCACGCCGTCTTTAATTCCCTGCTCCGCGAATGCTTTTGCGAGCGCGATGATCGCCGCGTTTATGGTCGCGACCGCAGCGAATCCGGGCTTCGGATCGAGCGCCGCGCTTCCAGAAATCAGAATGACCGATCCGCCGGACGCCTTCAGCGCCTTCCACGCCTGAATCGTCAATCGACGGGCGCCATGCAGCTTCAACGCCATGCCGTCGTCCCACTGCGCGTCGGTCATCTCAAACAAATCGATCTGCGGCACTGCACCAGCGATATTGAGTAGCGCATCGATTCGACCAAAGCGTTCCAGCGTAACGTTGACGATTCGCTCGGCCGCCTCCGGTTCCCGCAGATCGATCGCGAGCACCATGGCCTCCGATCCGAGCGTGCGAATTGCATTAGCCGTTTCCTCGAGCTCTAACTGGTTCCGCGCGACAAGCACAACGGCAGAAAAATCCCGCGCGAGACGAATCGCCGTGGCGCGGCCGATGCCCTGACTCGCGCCCGTGACAACAGCCACAGACTTCGTCGCCATCATTTGAGACCCCCTGAATCTTTGTGGGCTGGTTTAGCGAGCAAGCGTCGCGCGCGCTGCTTCGAGAATGATGCCGACGACGAGCTTCGGCTCGGTATACATCGGACTGTGATCTGCCCGCACGGGGCGAACTGTCGCCCGCATCCGCTCCGCCATAAAACGCTGCGTCTTCGGGTTGATCATGCGATCTTCTTCGGCCAGCAGATACCACGTCGGCTTCGTTTTCCAGGCAGGGGTGAGCGCGGGCTGCTGAATGCAGTGAATCGAAATCGGCCTCTGAATGGCCGCCATAACGCTGGTCTGCTGCGGTGAAGCCTTTTGTGCGACGGCCTTGCTGAATCCTTCTTCTGGCATCCACAGACACCCGTGCTTGTCCGGCGCTAATTTCGGCGCCTCCGGATGCGGCTCGTCGCGATAGAAAACGTTGGCGACAGTCTCGCCCTCATCCGGCGCCAGCGCGGCAACGTACACGAGCGATTTCACCCGCTCATCGCTCGCCGCTTGAATCACCGCGCCGCCATAAGCGTGGCCGGCCAACACAACCGGCCCGCTGGTCCGCTCGAGAGCGCGTCCCAATGCGGCAATATCATCAGTCAACGATGTGAGCGGAATCGGCGCGCAAATGACGTTCAGCCCCTCCTGCTTCAACGGAGCAATCAGGTTCGCCCAGCAAGACCCGTCCGCCCACGCCCCATGCACCAAAACAGCCGTCGAGTTCTCAGGAAACGTTGTCACCTGAATTCACCCTTACAAAAACGTTGTCACTTGAATTCACCCAATGAGAGGGTTGTCATCCTGAGCGAAGCGAAGGATCTCAGAAGATAGCGACGGCCGTATCATCCGCCATCCTGAAATCCATCGCTCAGGAGCCGATTCCGTTCGCGCTCAAAAACTCTTTCATCGCCGCCGCGATCTCGGCGCCGTGCGTCTCTATTGCAAAATGTCCGGTGTCGAGAAATTGCACTTTCGCATTGGGAATATCCTTCCGAAACGCTTCCGCTCCCGGAGGAATAAAAAACGGATCGTTTTTTCCCCAAATCGCCAGCAAAGGCGGCTTCGACTTACGAAAATATTCCTGAAATTTTGGATACAGCTTCACGTTCGACGCGTAGTCCAGAAACAAATCGAGCTGAACATCTTTGTTCCCCGGACGCTCCAGCAGCGCCGCATCCAGCGTGTACGACTCCGGCGCAACGCTATCCGGATTCTTCACTCCATGCGTGTACTGCCACTTCGTTCCTTCAAAATTTAAAATGGCTTTCGCAATGACGGCGCGGTTCTCAGCCGTCGGTGAATCCCAATAATGCCGAATCGGCGCCCAAGCGTCTCCAAGCCCCTCTTCATACGCGTTCCCGTTCTGCGAAATGATCGCAGTGACTCGCTCCGGATGAGCCATCGCCAACCGCAGACCGGTTGGCGCTCCGTAGTCGAAAATGTAGATTGCATAGCGAGAAAGATTCAGCGCTCCCGTGAACGCGTCGATCGTTTTCGCCAGTTGGTCGAACGAATACGCGTACTTGCGTTCCGCCGGAACCTCCGTGAATCCGAATCCAGGAAGATCCGGCGCGATCACGCGGTATTTGTCGGCCAGCCGCGGTATCAGTTCGCGAAACATAAACGACGAACTCGGAAAACCGTGCAGCAACAATACAACCGGCGCGTTGGCCTCACCGGCCTCCCGATAAAACACGTGCACTCCGTCCGCTTCAACCTTGTGAATCGCTGCAAACGCCAGATTAGACCCGCTCTCGCCTGCTGTAGATTTTGCAGCTGTTCGCGAAGTTGCTTCGCCCATTGGACGACTCCTAAACTCTTCAGAGTGTTTCCGCGCAGGCATGACCGCAACTGAAGTGCCAAGAAAGGAAGAACGCTGTTCGATCCGCGCGAGGCCGCTAAGTCTTTCAGGATTGAGACGATGTGTGGAAGGAACTGCGAGAATTTTGGGGAGGCTCTGGCAAATCACTGACGGATGTTCGTCACTGACGGACTCTCGTCACCGAGGCACCGAAAACTCAATCATCGCCGAACCCGCCCACAGCCTTACTCTGAGCAACCGGAGGTCGACTGATCCGCAGCTTCCGCATGCGGTACACCAACGAAGTCCGCTTCATCCCGAGTCGCTCGGCAGCCCCATTCCGCCCGCCCACCACCCAATTGCTCGCGTCCAGGACGCGGAGAATATGATCGCGCTCGACTTCGGCCAAGCCACCAATCGGCGCAGTGGATTCTTTCGCGGTCGCGAACGGCTCCAACTCCCCGACGGGTGCCCGCAACACCGATTGCGGCGACAGAATCACCGCTCGCTCGATAAAATTCTGCAACTCTCGAACGTTTCCAGGCCAACGATACCCGACCAACGCCTCCATTACATCCGGTGGAATTTCATCGATTCGCTTGTTCATTTTCTGTGCATGGAGCGCCGTAAAATGCCACACCAGCTTCGGAATATCCTCAGCCCGCTCTCGCAGCGCGGGAACCGGAACCGGAAACACCTTCAATCGATAGTAGAGGTCTTCGCGAAAGGTCCTCTGCTTGACCATCGCAGCTAAATCGCGATGCGTCGCCGCGATCAACCGAACGTCAACCTTATGCGTTCGATTGCTGCCAAGCCTCTCGAATTCCTGCTCTTGCAACACGCGCAGCAATTTCGCCTGCAACTCCAACGGAATATCGCCCACTTCATCCAGAAACAACGTGCCCTTATCCGCAAGCTCGAATCGCCCCGTCTTTTGCGCGACCGCCCCGGTAAACGCACCTTTCTCATGCCCGAACAATTCGCTCTCCAGCAGCCCCAGCGGAATCGCCGCACAATTCAACTTCACAAAAGCCCGTTCGCGCCGGCTGCTCAGATTGTGAATCGCACGCGCAATGAGCTCTTTCCCAGTTCCGGTTTCGCCGAGAATTAGCACGCTCGAATCCGTCGGCGCCACCACCGACACAAGATTCAACGAAGCCTTCAGCGCGCGACTGTCGCCGACAATCGTTCCAAACTCAGCGCGAAGCTCCTCTTCCAGATACCGCCTGCGCTTCGCCTCTTTTTCGTGATCGCGCCTCAACGCCTCGTCGTTCAAATGGCGCTCGATCGCGATCGCAGTAACGTCACTGGCGTTCTCGATCAGCTCAAGGTCGGCTTGATTTGGATTTCGCACCTCCCGCGAGAGTACAGCGAACGTGCCAAGCGCTTTGCCCGCGCTCGAAAACAATGGACGAGACCACACCGACCGCGTCCCAAAACTCGCCATTTTGTGGCGATAGTCATTCCACTTAGGATCTTCCAGAATGTCAGCCACAAAAACCGGTTCGCGCCGGTAAATCGCCGTGCCGCAGCAAGCACCGAATGGACCGACAGCCGTGCGCCCTACTTGAGTGATGAATCCGGAAAGGCTCGGCGCCGCAGCGCAGTACAGATGTTTCCCGTCAGCCTCGGGCAGCCAAATCGTGCACGCAATTCCCTCGCTCTGCGATTCAATCATGCGCGCGATGACGTTCAACACTTCCGGCAGCGGCGATCCTGCGGAAATCAATTTGAGAATGCGAAGTACGGACTCGGTTCCCATCGTGCCTCTGTCCCGGCATAACCTCAGCCGGCCGATATGAATTGGCCCTCCGAGTCTCTCCGTGGTCCCCCGGGCCAATCGTTAACGATAAATTACATCTCAGATGCGCCACGACGCCAGACGTCGCAGGTTTTTTTCCGGGTTTATTTGGCGGGATATAGCTGATACACCATGAGATACACGATCACACCGGTGACGCTCACGTAAAACCATAGCGGCAGCGTCCAGCGCGCAATCACTCGATGTTTGTCGAATCGCTCGAGCCACGCGCGCCGCAACGTAACAAGAATCATCGGCACAATAACAATCGCCAGCACGGTATGCGTCAGCAGCAGTGTGAAATACACCGGCCGAATCCATCCCTGCCCCTGAAACGCAACGTGCCCGACGCGATAGTGATACGACAGGTAGGAAATCAAAAACGCCGTCGACGTCAAAAACGCCGCGATCATGAACGCCTTATGCAACGCAATCTTGCGCGCCCGAATCGCGATATATCCGCACGTCAGCAACACCGCGCTCGTCCCGTTCAACGTCGCATTCAGCGCCGCCTGCGAAAACATCTACGCCCTCACCTTGCATCGTCCGTCGTACGAGTCCGTGTAGGCGCGTAGCACTGCTGCGCCCCAGCTTGCCCGGACGTCAACTTCAATCTCGTTCCGTTTTTTCCGAATCTTTTCGTTCGATATGCAGATCATCAAGGCGTGGAAACGCATCATCACCGCGGAATCTTGTCCCAAACCATCAAGCCTAACAGCACCGGAATATGTATCACCGTCGCGTGCATCAACCACTTCGCCCGCACATTCGTCTTCATCGACGCCGCCCAAACACAAACCTGGAGCAACCCGAGGCTAACCACCAGCGCCCCAAAAAAGTACATCATCCCCGCCAATCCCACCACCGACGGCAACAGCGACACTCCAATCAGTCCAACCGCCGTCCAGATAATCTGCCGGAACGTCCGCTTCCCTTCCGGATCGACAACCGGCAGCATCTGAATCCCCGCGCGCGCATAATCTTCGCGATACATCCACGCAATCGCGTGAAAGTGCGGAAACTGCCACAAAAACAAAATCCCAAACAAGAGCCAAGCGCCGCGATCGAGGTGACCAGTCGCCGCAACCCACCCAATCATCGGTGGAATCGCTCCCGGAAACGCGCCAACAAACGTGGCCCACACCGTCCGCTTCTTCAGCGGCGTATACCCAAACAAATATCCGACGCACGTCACAACGCCAAGCGCCGCCGCAATCCAGCCCGCAACGTAGTACAGCGCAAACGCCCCAGCCACGCTCAACACAATGCCAAACACCAGCGCCTGCACCGGCTGTAGTACGCCACTCGGCAGCGGCCGCGATGCTGTCCGCCGCATATACCGGTCCGATTCGCGCTCGATGTAATGATTCAACGCCGCAGTACCCGCCGCGATCAGCATCGTTGCAAACACCGTCTGCAGCATGTGCAACCAGTTCACTGGCCCGCGCGCACCCATGTAGTAACCCGCAGCGGTAGTGATCAAAACAAGGAAGGAAACATCCGGCTTGGTCAGCGCAACATAAGCGCCCGCGCGCGATCTCGACGACAACGTCATCTCGGTCGTTCGCGCTGTGCTCACTAAACGGCAACCTGCCGCGGCTCATGCGCCGCCACGGTCCCGCGCCTCGGGACAAGCCGGAACACCATCAACACAATCAAAATCGAGAACGCGAACAAGATTGCTCCAACGACGGTATGAATCACCGTCAGCCAGATCATCACCGGCATCGGCTGCGCGGCGCCAACCGTCGCCAATCGCGACCAGTACGCTCCAAAGCCCAGCAAAAATTGAATCCCAAAGATCGCATGCAACAGCATCCGCGCCCTCGTCATCTCCGGCGAATTGCCAAACCGTTTGCGCATCACCACCGCCGTCCAGATCACAACTCCCAAAACGGCCAACGCCCCCACCATATGCGGCCAGATTGGAATTTCCTGATGCCGGAATCCCGCCCCCAGCACCACCTGCAAGAAGATCACTTCGGCATTCGCAATCGTCACCGCGTGAATCGACGGCGACCCGCTGTCGCTCAACTGCGGCCGATCCGTCATCCACCACTTACTCGTGAACACCGCCATCCCCAGCAGCGCGCCAAACATGATCTGCCCGAAGCATGCGTGCAGCACCGGCAACCAGTAATGCAGCAACTGGCGGACCACTTCGCCGCCCAGGATCGCCTGCACCACGATTCCGCCGATCGCGATCACACCGAACCAGCGCAGCCAGCGGCGGTCGTCTTTCGTCCAGATCAAGACGACTTCGATCACCACCAAAACACCCAGAATGCCCGCGATCACGCGGTGCGAGTGTTCAAAAAACGCCCCGCCCGCCAGCATGCTCAGCGTCGGGAACCATGTCCCAAACGATTTCGGCCAGTCCGGCACCGACAGCGCCGCGTCGTTCGACGTCACCAGCGCGCCCGCGACGAACAACAAAACCGTCCACGCCACCACAAAATTTGCGAAGCGATGTACCAACGGATTGTATTTGGATGTCATAAGCCAAAACTCACGCCGGAATTATACCTCAGCCGTAACAATGTCGAAGAATCTGCCTACAAGCCCAGGATTGCGCTGTCTTGCTTGAAAATGTCGCGAAATTCCGCACCGACATAAATTTCAAAATATCCGCAGGGGCACGGCACGCCGTGCCCGTCTTAGGGCAACACGATGACCGGCGAGGCTGCCTAAACTCAATTCACAAACGAATTTGGCGCCTGCGCCGCCAATGGTCTGAATCCCCGCGGCGTCGGCTCGAGTCCGACCGCCTGCAAAACCAGCTCTCTCAACGCCTCAATAAATATCGGCGAATCTCCAACCGCCGGCATCATTCGAAATCGCTCAATCCCAACCTTCTTCGCGTCCGCCCGCGCCTCAATATTGATCTCGTGCAGCGTCTCGATGTGCTCGGTCACAAACGAAATCGGCACCACGAGCATCTCCTTCACGCCTTCGTGCCCTAATCGCTCAATCGTGCCCGTCAACGGCGGCTGCAGCCACTTCGCCGGCCCCACGCGGCTCTGATAACACAACAGATGCGTCTTCGGCCACCCCTGATACCTCTTTTCGCCGGCTTCGCACACCAGCCGCACCGTCTCCTCAATCTGCTTCGGATACGGATCACCCTTCTCGACCAGACTCATCGGCAATCCATGCGCACTAAAAACGAGGTGAATGCGCGAGCTGTCGGGAAACTGCCGCAGCATCGACCCAATCCGCTGCACCAACGCTTGTATGTAGAGCGGATGATTGTAAAACTGCGACACCGTCACGACTTTCGGACCGTTGCCCGCGTTGCCATAAACGCGATTCCACTCCTTCAAACTGCTCAGCGTGGTCGCATACGAAAAATGCGGATACAGCGGCAGCAACACAATCTCATCCAGCGAACCAGCCCGCTTCAACTCGTCGATCGCCTCCGACGTCAGCGGATGCCAGTACCGCATCGCCGTCACCGCAACCGGATCGACATCCGGCGACAGCGCCTTCACCAGCGCCCGCCGCTGTCGCTCGGTCAGCAATCCAATCGGCGACCGCCGCCCGATCTCCGCATATTTCGCCGCCACCGGAATCGACCGCCGCGACGAAATCATCTTCGCCAGCGGCCGTCGCAAAAATCCTAACGCTCCCATCGGAATAATGTCGGGATCGAGAAACAAATTGAGCAGAAACGGTTCCACCGCCTGGAGCGAATCTGGCCCGCCCAGTTGAAACAGCACGATTCCGATGCGTTTTTTACCTGCCAAATCTACTTCCCTTTCTTCACCGAATCGCGCAGTCGCTCCAACTCTTCTTTCAGTTGCGAGGTGCGCCGCGCCACCGTCAGATAAAATACGAAAAATATCGCCCATCCGATGACATACGCCGCGAACACGCTGCCGAGGTTCTTCATGCAACCTCCAGCTCGTGGCGAATCACATCGACCTCAAACCGCATCTTCTCCAACCGGTTGCGCTCCATGATGAGAAATACCATCAACATATGCATCGCCAGCACGCTGAAGAAGAATGTCGCCTTCATCACCGGATTCAATCCAGCATTCGGGTCGCCCATGATCACCGGCGCCGGGTGCTGCGTCCTGAACCAACGAATCGCGCCGAACACCAATGGCACATCCAGAAACGAAAAAATCCCAAACAGCGCGCTCAACAGCGCTCGCCGGTCCGGTTCTTCAATCAGCGTCCGCAGCAACAAATAGCAAATGTACAGCAGCCACAGCACAAACGTTGAAGTCAGCCGCGCATCCCAGGTCCAGTAAATCCCCCACGCCGGCTTCGCCCAGATCGGCCCCGTGATCAACACCGTCGTAATGAACGCAAGCCCAACCTCCGCCGACGACACGCCGAGCGAATCCCATCGCGGCTGTCTTCTCCAAACGTAAAGCAGATTCGCCACGAAAGTCACCGAGAACGCCGTCATCCCGGCCCAGGCCGCCGCCGCGTGAAAATAAAAAATCCGCTGCAGTGTCCCCATCGTGCGCTCGGTCGGCGCGATGAACAACGAAGCGTATGCGGCCGCGCCCATCAGCGACACGACAATCGCGGCAAAAATGGCCCGTTTCCACATAACGCTTCACTCCTCCAGAAGATATTCGCCGAAAAGCCACAAAGCGGTCAAAAACACGATGTCGAACGCCACCAGGAATCCGATGCCCTTCCACAACACGTACGGCGATCGATCCAGCAGCGCCGCCGTCACCTCCGTGCTCGCGATCAGAATCGGCGTCAGCATCGGCAACAGCAACAACGGCAAAAGCAGCTCGCGCATTCTCGCCTGGGCCGAAATCGACGACAGCGCCGTGCCCGCGATCGAAACACCAAGGCTGCCGAGAAAAAACACCAGCACCAGCCAAGGCAACACGCTCATGACCGACACGCTATACATCACCGCAAACACCGGCAGCAGCAAAAGCTCCATCACCATCAGGAACAACGTGTTCGCCGCCAGCTTCGCCAGAAAAACCGCAAACGGATCCGACACCGACAGCCGCAACGCGCTCAGCGTATCGTTTGTCTGCTCGCGCAAAAAGCACGGCTGTAGCATCAACGACGCCGCAAACAAAAACGCCAGCCACAACAATCCCGATCCAAACCGCCGCGCTTCATCCGACAGTGGATCAAACGTAAAACTGAACAGCACCAGCACGATGATCACGAAAATAATCGTAGTCGTCAGCAGCTCGCGCGATCGAAACTCGGTCTTCAGCTCTTTGCCGAGCAGCACGCCGGTGTTCGCAACCAAACTCAATTCGCCCTCGTTTCAGCCAACAGCAACTGTAGGGTCGCAGCACGCTGCGCCCCAGCTTGGCAAAATGCCCACTTCAACCACGCTTCTCCTCACACTCACTGGTCCGCTCCGGCCAACACCGAACTCATCTCCGCGCCATTCTTCGTATCCGCAATCAACGTTCCGCTTTCAAGCCGAATTCCGCGCGTCGCCAACGCAGATATCTGGGACTCACCATGCAAGCTCATCAACAAAGTGCAACCACCGTCGCGCATCCCACGCAACGTCTGTGCCAGCCACGCAATCCCCGGCGAATCAAGCCCCGTCGCCGGCTCATCCAGCAACAACACCGACGGCTCCGTCAGCAGCGCCCGCGCAATCGCCACCCGCTGCCGCATTCCACGCGAAAACGTCCGCACCAACGATTTGCGCCGTTCCGTCAGCGAAACCTCTTCGAGCAAAGCCGCGACCCGCTCTTTCGGCCGCTCGACCCCCTGCAACCTCGCAAACAAGAGCAAATTCTCTTCCGCCGACAGCTCGTCATAAACCATCGTCGCGTGCGCTACAAAACCCGGCCGGACTCGATCCGCGTTTTTATCGCCGCTCGTGGAGCCCGAATAACTCACGCTGCCACCCGACGGCCGCACCAACCGCGCCGCAATCCGCAGCAACGTCGTCTTCCCCGACCCATTTCGCCCGGCCAGCACAACGCACTCGCCCGGCGCAACATCCAGCGACACCCGTCGCAGCGCGTACAATCCGCCATACCGCTTCTCTACATTTTCAAAGCGTATTCCTGCTGGGTAGGACACGCGCGGCGTCAACGAAGTACCTCACGCCACACGAATTCCGTCACCGCTCAGCCCCGCACGAGATCGCGGAGCACCTTTTCCGCGCGGGCTCGCTCCTGCGCGTACTCTTCTTCCGAAATCGTCCCGGCCTGCCGCCGCAACTCCAGCCGAAAAATCTGATCCTTCAGCGAATCGAGGCTCGACCCAACCGCCGCATCGACATCGTCGATCGTCGGCGAAGCCGCAGCGATCTTGCTTGCAGTTCCCGAAGCCACGGCTTTCTTCGCCGCCGGGTGAGTCGTCACGGGAATCTCCGCGCCAGAGACACCGGCTACAACCGCGACCGGCTTCCGTGCCAGAAAAATCGCGCCGAGCGCAAATAGCCCTAGAAATCCAACAACCAGCGGCCACTTCAACACATCAAGTCGCCCCGGAATCTGGGTAACAGTCACCTGACTCGCAGCCCCGCCGTCCTGCCCTTGCTGGCCGCCGGCATCTGAGTCACCGCCTCCACGCGTGTTGGGCGGCGGCGCCGTCCCCGAAACGCTGACGCTGTAAACGCTGCCCTTTAGCAACGGCCCGCGCCCGTAAATATTCATTCCCTGCTCTTGCCCGCTGGCCTCAAGCCCATCACCCGCGATCTGCAAGGTCGGCGCGCCAAGCACCAGCAATTTCGCATCGGGATACACCGTCGGAATCTTGATCGTCGCCGCATTCCCCGTATACGGCACTTCGTAGGAAAACCGCACGCCGCTCTCGCCAGGACGAAACGCAAACGCGACCGCATATCGATTCTTCGTCTTATCGATCGTCGATTGCACCACCGGCATTCCCGACGGTCCCCAAGCCGCCGCCTGTTGCAGGCTCGCCCCATCCGGCAGCGCAAACTCGAAATTTCCGTCCGCCCGGAAATACGCCTGCTTCGGATTCGCGTTGTTCAGCACCGAATATTCTTCGCCTACAACGAGCCGCGACCCGTTCGGCTGAAAAATCACGATGTGCGTCGGCACCGAAATCGTCTTGGCATCCTGCGTCGGATCGAAAACCTCGATCTCCATCTCCGTTTTGCCCGGAGTCGCCGGCTGGTGAAAGTTCACGCCATGAAAGACCGCTCTCACCAGCATCGGTCCGGTTCCCAGCGTCGGATTGTCGAACGAAAATTGCCCCTGCGCGTCCGTCTTCGTGTTCGCGACGGGCTGCATCCCGCCCTGCAATTGAATCAGCACGACTTCGACGCCCGGTGCGACTTGGCCGGTCGTCCCGTTCTTCACAGTGCCGTGCAGCGTCCCCGCGCGCGCCACGCCGGCGGTGATCACAAATGCCGTCGCTAAAGCCAAGAGCCGCAGCGTGAAAGATGTCCGCCAACTCCTCAAACGCCACGCTCCGCATCCGCCGCTCGTGCAGCCCGAGGCCGCCGCACCTGCGCTTCCGTCACACGATCGATCTCCGCGAGCACCAGCGCCGCGTCATTCTCCAGCCCCACCTTCATCGCTTCGTAGTCGCCTTCGGAATACTTGCCCGACCGAAACTCAAATCGCAGATCGCGCAAATTGTCGTAAATCGTGTCGCGCTGCTCCATCAACTGATCAAGTTTGGTGCGGTGCGGCGCCAGATCCGACGCGTCCGGCTGAATGTAAAAAATGAACAGCACCGTAGCCATCGCCAATGCCAAACAAGCGCCCAACACAGCGCCGTCCGACGACGTCAGCACCAGCATCGCAATGGAAAACGAGCTCACCATCAATCCTCAGTCTCTCGCGCAACCCGCTGCCGCGCCCGTTCCAATTCCGCCGCCGAAATCCCCGGGTACCCCGGAATCGACGAACCAACCGTCCCAGCCGGCGCTAAATCGTCATGCACGCGCGCCCGCCACCGCGAAATCACAAAAATCACCACAACCGTGCCGATCACCAGATAAATACTCGGCAGCATCCACGCCACCAGGCTCAACCCGCTCTTCGGCGGCTCCGCGTAAACCTTCGTCCCGAATTCCTGCACCAAGCTCTGCGTAATGACGTCGTCCGAATCGCCGCGCGTCACTGCATCATCGATCTCTTTCAACATCCCGGTCGAAACGGTGCAGCCAACGTGATTGCACTGCGTCAGCACCTGATAGCAGCCGCACATGCACATGAACTTGCCGCCAATACGCTGCCCGCGCCCCGTCTGCGCCTGTGCCTGCCGCGCCGCAACGACGCCCGGAAGCGCCAGCCACAGTGCCAGCGTGGCAATAATAAATCCCAAATTCGCGATGCCGATGGCGCGCTTAATCATGTCCCTCTTTCAATGCAACGCCACGCGATGCCGAAGGCGCCAACATCGTGCCCAGTTCCGTCACGGTAGCCGGCTGTTGCGTGCCCGCAAACGCCAGCACCGTCCGCCGATTCGGGAGCAGCGCCACAAATGTCCCCATCACGACAATCGCGCCGCCCAGCCAGATCCACTTCACCAGCGGATTCAAATACGCGTGAATCACCGGCGTCTGTCCGTCCGGACTCTGCCCGCTGTAAACGACGTACAGGTCATCGCGCAGCGTCGAGTAGATCGCAACCATTGTCCCCGACTCTTCATTCGTCGGGAAAAATCTTCGCTCCGGGTACAGCATCATCTTCGGTTTGCCGTTCTCCGAAACCTCGATGATCATCCTCTCCGCGTTGTAATTCTTCTCCGGATGCGATTCAAAACTCTGCAGCAGCAAATTGTAGCGGCCGATGCCCAGCGTCGAGCCCAACTTCATCTCTTTCTGCACATCCTGGTTGAACGCAGCGCCAGCCAATCCGACGAATATCAGCACCATGCCCATGTGCACGATGTAGCCGCCGTATCGCCGCGTATTCCGCAGCGTTAAATCGACCACGGACGATGCCCATGACAATCCGCTACGCGCGTGCACCACGCGTGCTCCTCGGAAAAACTCCATTCCAATTGTCGCCGACACGAAAACGCAAAGGATGATGCAAATCAGCGAATAAAACTCACGCAGCCCCAGCGCAAAGAAAATCGCGCCGCCAATGAGACTCGCAACCAGCGGCCCCGCGAAGTTCCGCTTCAGGCTGTCCGTCGAAGTCTTTCGCCAGGCGAGGAGGGGCCCCAATCCGGTCAACAGCAGCAGCAGCAAACCGATCGGAATATTCACCTTATTAAAGAACGGCGTCCCAACGCTGATCCGCGATCCCGAAACCCACTCCGAAAACACCGGAAACAACGTGCCCGACAATACCGCTACGCACGAAACCAGCAAGATCAGGTTGTTGAACAAAAAGCTCGACTCGCGCGAAATGATCGAATCGAGCTGATTCTCGCTCTTCAAATAATCGCGGTTCTTCACATACGCCGCGAGACACACAACCAGGATCACAACCAAAAACCCGACAAACCAATTCCCGATGCTCGACTGCGCAAACGCATGTACCGAACTCACAATACCGCTTCGCGTCAGCGTCGTCCCCAAAATGCACAGCATGAACGTCAAAAAAACGAGCCAGACGTTCCAGACCTTCATCATGCCGCGCTTTTCCTGCATCATCACCGAATGCAGAAACGCCGTGCCCGTCAGCCACGGCAACAGCGACGCATTCTCAACCGGGTCCCAGCCCCAATAGCCGCCCCAGCCGAGCACCGCGTACGCCCAATGCGCGCCAAGCAAAATCCCAGCCGTCTGGAAGCACCACGCGATCATCGTCCACTTGCGCGTCAGGTGAATCCACTTCTCACCTGGGTACCGAGCCAGCAGCGCGCCCAGCGCAAACGCAAACGGAATCGCAAATCCCGTATACCCCGAATACAAATTCGGAGGGTGAATCACCATCTCGGGATACTGCAGCAGCGGATTCAGCCCGTTGCCGTCCGCGCGCGTGTAAATCTCCAGCGCGCCGTTCGCCCCCGGCGAAGCGAGCACTTTGAATGGGCTCGCAACAAAATTGTTCAGCGTCAAAAAGAAAATCTGCACGCCGGCCAGCACTACGCCAACGTACGGCATTAACTCGCCGTTCTTGTTTCGATACGCAAACAGCGCCGAGAAAACATAAATCGCCAGCAAAAAGCTCCAGAACAACAGCGAGCCTTCCTGCCCCGACCACAACGCCGAAATTTTATAGAAAGTCGAAAGATCGCGATTGCTGTGCGCAACCACGTACGCAACCCAGTAGCTGTCGCTGAAAAATAAATAAACGAGGCTGAACGTCGCGATGAAGATCAGCCCGCATGTGGCCATGCCGGCTTGCCGGGTGCTCTTGACTAGGAGGGGATGCCGCGTGCGGATCGCAAAAATACCGCCGACGAATGCATATACCGCACAAATAAACGCCAGCAGCAGCGCGAATGAACCGAATACATCCACTTAAAGCCTATTCCCCCGTGTAAACCCACGCCCACGCGAAACCAAGCGGCGATGCATCGCAAAGCAATCGCGTAGGGTCACGGCACACCGTGCCCGTTCTTGTTACATCGAACTCTTCGCGCTCGAATCACTCGCTACACCGGCTGCCTTCGCCGGTGGATCAGCCGTCGGCGCCGCTTCATACTTCGACGCACACTTCGCCTGAACCTGTTGCGCCGTAAAACTCCCGTCGCGCTGCAGGCTACCTTCGACCAACGCCTGCGACTTATCGATGAAAGTATCCGGCAGTGGATCGCTCCCCACATAACTCACCGGCAGCTGCTTCCCTTCTCCATCGAGCACAAAATCCACGCGCCCCTGCGCCCGGCGAATACTCCCTGGCTCAACTGTTCCACCAACACGAATACGGTGCGCCCGCGCATCGCCTTGCAGCGTCGGGAGCTCGGCAATCGTGTGGTAGTACGTCTTGCTTTCGCCGTAGCCCAGCCACGCCAAAAAGCCCATCGACACCACGATCACGCCGATTCCGATCCCGAATTTGGCTTGTTTTTTCACTCAGTTGAACCTCTGAAGTAACCCGCGATCCGCTCGTCAGGTTCGCCCTTCAGTACGATAAGACGGATTCTAGCATAGCACTTCACCCGTCAACTGGACCGATAGACCAGAGGACGGACAGTGCCCCGTACAGGCTGCCTACAGAGCGCTACCACCGTCAATATTGACAATCCACTAGCCGGTAGCGCCAGCTTCCAGCCGGCGTTTTTCCCCAACGCCACCTGCGCCTATCCGTAATCTCAACTCGCTCCCCGACATCCCAAGTGCAGCGCTTCAAGTTCCTCGGCGTCGAATCCTACCGACCCGCAGCTCTCGCCGCCGCATGCGCCTCGCGCAGCTTCTCAATCTCTTTGTCCGCCGACGGCCCATCCAGCGCAAACGACTTGCCCCCATCGCTCACCAACGCGCAGCCAAGATCCTTCTCCGTGAGTCCCGCGAGAAACGGATCGAGCTTGCTCGAAATCGACGCAACCCGCTTCGGCTGAAACGACCTCCGCAACCGCGCCAGAAATGCCGGCATCCGCGCCTTCAACAACGCCGCGACCGCAGCCTCACTCCGCGATTCCGGCTCCAGCGGGCACTCCAACACATAACCCAGCAAAAATCCCCCGCGCTGGAACTCGCTCAGCACCCCTTCTTTCGTTTTCCTCTCGGGCGAGATGCCTACCGCCGCCAAAACGCGCGCCGCTTCACCCGTAGTCTCCACCGTCTCCGCATAAAGAAAATCCGACTCAGCGTCCGGCGAATACGCGCCCAGCAACACCGTCCCCACATGCACCGGCCGATACCGCGTCATCCACTCCAGCCGCCGCAGCCGCCGCGTAACGTGCTCCGCCGACGCCGCCTGCCCACACCCATCACAAAGTAAGGTTGGATTCGTCATGAGCCAATGATCGTATTAAACGCAGCCCGCAATCGCAAACGCCGAGCATGCACATGTAGGGGTGCAGCACGCTGCGCCCCATGTCCGCAAGATGGAAACACGTAGTCTCTTACGACTGCGACGAACACACCGCGATCGATGTCGGTCTTTTTGACTTTGCGATTGCGGAAGGCTTCGCCGCAATCGAACAAAACGAACTCTCAGTTGGGATGGGATTTTCCGATGCGGGCCGATCGCCATTAAAAAGCGGCAGCAGTGCGCCGGGGTGGTACAAGGGTGTAATACGTCGCACCACCGCCGCTCACGCGATCGGTACTTCCTTACCGAAACCAAACCTAATTCGCGGAAAAAGTTGCCCGAACAACCGCGTAGGGGCACGGGCACGCCGTGCCCGTCCTGAACGCAGGCATAATTCCACAACTATTGTGGGAAAGTCGGAACGAAGGAACTCAACAACAGCGAATCAGTTCAGGATCCACGTGTCACAGGACACGCAACGCGCAACACGCCTACCAGCCTCACCCATGCCCAACGGGCGCATCGCTCGGCAGCTTCGCCCTCAAGCACCACTTCAACTCCTGGCTCAGCTCGCTGATCTCCATCCCCGCCATCACAATGAATTTGCAGCTCAGCATCTCCCGCGGCTCGTCGTCGTCGGGCAGTTGGCACGTCACCCGGCAATACTGGCAATCCTGATTCCAGCAAAATCGCCCGTACGGGATCGTCTCCGGGCTAATGAACTGAAAGCACCGCAGCAACGAATTCCGCTCCGGCACCTGAAACTTTTTGCCGTAGATCGTGATATCGACCAGTTTTTCGTAAGGCCGGAATGGCTCCGACATATGGATCCTGATCTCTCTGCGCCGCAATGCAATCGAGGCAGGGTTCGGCCCCGGCGCATGTTTATATGATGACAGTTTCAGAATAGGCTGTTCACAGCCCTGTAACCAACGCTAACTCCCGCCGGTTGGCCAATCCGCTACCGGTCCTTTTTGAGTCAGTTTTCGATGTTTTTTCGAGCGACTTGAGCGAGGAATCCGGCAAACGACCTTAGTTACCGAGATCGAAAAACTGCCCCATCTTCCGAAACTTCTCGTACCGCGCGTTGAGCAGATCTTTCGTCGACTCATTCGACAGCGCCATCAACTGCCGGTCCAGCACTTCGTCCAGCAGCTTGGCCGCCTCTTCCGGCGAGGTATGCGCGCCACCCTCCGGCTCATCGACGATCTCATCCACAATCCCGAACTCTTTCAAATCATTCGCCGTGATCTTCAGCGCCACCGCCGCCGTCTCGGCCTTCGTCGCGTCGCGCCACATAATCGCCGCACAACCTTCGGGCGAAATCACCGAGTAAAAGCTGTTCTCCAGAATGTTCACGCGATCCCCGACCGCAATCGCTAGCGCGCCGCCCGAGCCGCCTTCTCCAGTCACCGTCACGATGATCGGCACCGGCAGCCGCGCCATCTCGCGTAAATTCCGCGCAATCGCTTCCGCCTGCCCGCGCTCTTCCGCGTCGATTCCGGGGTAAGCGCCCTGCGTATCGATGAACGAAATCACCGGCCGCCCAAACTTCGCCGCCAACTGCATCACGCGCAACGCCTTGCGATACCCTTCCGGCTTCGGCTGGCCGAAGTTCCGAATCACGCGCTGCTTCGTGTCCCGCCCCTTCTGATGCCCGACGACAGCCACCGGCCGGCCATGAAACTTCGCCAGGCCTGCCACAATCGCCTTGTCATCGCCATAAGCCCGATCGCCGTGCAACTCCATAAACTCCGTAAACAGCAGCGAAATGTAGTCCAGAGTATACGGCCGCTGCGCATGCCGCGCGATCTGCGCCCTCTGCCACGCCCCGAGATGCGAATAAAACTCATGCCTCAGTTCCGACACCTGTTGCCGAATCCTCTCCAGCTCTGCTTCGGCGCCGGGACTGTTCGCCATCTGCCGCAGCTCTTCGACATCCTTCTCCAAACGGTCGATCTCGCGTTGCCGATCGCCCGCTTCAGGAGCTGCCTTAGGCTTGTGTTTGTCTTTATGTGCCATTTGGTAGCGCCGGTTTACCCTGACAACGGAAGGGCATCTTGCCGGTGTTTTTTCTTAAGTCGCGCAGAGTTGATACTTCAACGAGCTTCCAGCGGACGCTCACGCAACCATATCAATCGCCTGCGCCCCGCAAGCATCGCGTATCGCACTCAAAAGTTCCGCCGACACTTTCACCCGCCGCTCCGTCGCCATCTCTGCAATCGTTCCGTCGGGTCGCACAATATCAAATACCACCGGATTTCGCCCGGGAAAGCTCACGAATATATCTTGCAGCCGATCCACCATGTCTCCGGCCAAATTTTCCAGATTCATGCGAATCCGTACCGGCGCCACCGCCACCTTCTCGCCCATCCCTTCCATCGACCGCGCTTCCTGGAGCGACAGCCGCGTTCCCGCCTCTTCCACCTGCACGCGCACTTTCATCAATAGCGGCACGCGCGGCTTCAGCACGTTCTCCAGCTTCCCAAACGCCTCCGGAAACGCCAGCAATTCCTGGATTCCAGTCATGTCTTGAATCGTACAGATCGCCCAGCGCGCGCCCTTTTTCGACCGCATCGGCCGCGTCCCGACGATCAGCGCCGCCACCGTGATCTCCTTACCGTTGCGCATGCCTTCGATCTCGCTCAGGCACACCGATTTCATCTCTTCGAGCCGCGAGGCGTATTTCTCCAGCGGATGCCCAGACACATAAAACCCGAGCATCGCGTACTCGCTCGTCAGCCGCTCCTCTTCGCTCCACGGCGCAGCGTCTCGCATCTCAAACTCAACGTGCGCAGGTTCGCCCGCACCGCCAAAGAAAAATCCGCCTTGCCCCGATTCCTTAATCCGCGCCGCCCGCTGGATCGCCGCCACCGCGTCATCAATCGACGCCACCATGCTCTCGCGCGCGCCCATCGAGTCCATCGCACCCGATTTGATCAAGCTCTCAAACACGCGCTTATTCAGGAAGCGCACCTCGATCCGCTCGCAGAAGTCATACAGCGACTTGAATCGACCGCCGCTGGCCCGCGCATCGCAAATCGCCTTCGCGGTGTTCTCGCCGACGTTCTTGATGGCCGCCAATCCAAATCGAATGGCCTCGCCGATCGGCGTGAAATACAGATCGCTCTCGTTCACATCCGGCGGCAGGATCTTGATGCTCATCCCGCGCGCTTCGTTGATGTACTTCACCGCCTTGTCGGCGTTCCCCGTTTCCGACGTCAGCAATGCCGCGATGAACTCCACGGGAAAATGTGTCTTCAGGTAGGCCGTCTGATACGCCAGCAGCGCGTACGCGCAGGAGTGCGACTTGTTGAAACCGTATCCCGCGAATTCTTCCATCAGGTTGAAGATTCCCTCGGCCTTCTTCTCCGGAATCTTGTTCCCCGCGCAACCCGTCATGAACTTCGCGCGCTGCGCCGCCATCTCTTCTTTCTTCTTCTTGCCCATCGCGCGGCGCAAGATGTCCGCTTCGCCCAACGAAAAACTCGCCAGCCGGTTGGCGATCTGCATTACCTGTTCCTGATACAGGATGACGCCGTACGTCTCTTCCAGAATGTCTTTGAGCTGCGGCAGGTCGTACGCAACCTTCTTCTTTCCGTGCTTCCGGTTGATGAAGTCGTCGATCATGCCGCCCTGAATTGGTCCTGGGCGATACAGCGCGTTCAGCGCCGTCAAATCCTCGATGCGCGTCGGCTGATAGCGCCGCAAAATGTCGCGCATGCCGTGCGACTCAAACTGGAAGATCGCCGTCGTGTCGCCACGCGTAAACAGCTTGTACGTGTCCGCATCATCCAGCGTCAGGCTGTCTAGATCGACTTTCACACCACGGTTACGCTCGATCATCGCCACCGTGTCATGCAACACAGTCAGCGTCGTCAGCCCAAGGAAATCCATCTTCAGCAGGCCGATGCGCTCCAGCGCATTCATGTCGTACTGCGTCGTGATTTCGTCGCGGTTCGTCTTGTATACCGGCACCAGATCGGTGAGTGGCTTCGGCGAAATCACCACGCCCGCCGCGTGCGTCGAGGCGTGCCGCGACAACCCTTCGAGCCGCAACGCTACCGCCATCAAATCTTTCAGCCGTTGATCGCTGTTCACCGCCGCTTGCAACTGCGGCGCTTCCTTCAGCGCATCTTCCAACTCAATGCCCAGCGTCGTCGGAATCAGCTTCGCGAGGCGATCGACCTCTCCATACGGAATGTCCATCGCGCGGCCGACATCCTTCACCGCCGCCTTCGCCGCCATCGTCCCAAACGTGATGATCTGCGCGACGTTCTCGCGCCCATACTTCTGCGTCACGTACTCGATCAACTCGCCGCGCCGCCGCATGCAAAAGTCGATATCGATATCCGGCATCGACACGCGCTCGGGATTCAAAAATCTTTCAAATAGCAGGTTGTACTGCAACGGATCGACGTCCGTGATCCGCAGCGCATAGCTCACCAGGCTGCCCGCCGCCGAACCACGCCCCGGTCCCACCGGCACATCCTGCGTCCGCGCGTAATGAATGAAGTCCCACACGATGAGGAAGTAGCCTTCATACCTCATCTGCTGAATCATCTTGATTTCCGACGTCAGCCGCCGCTCATACTCCGACAGCGGATTCGTCAGTTGCCCCGCGGCACGAAGCCGCTCCAGCCCAGGCACGCGCGCCGCAAATCCATCGCGCACCACGCGCTCAAAATAACTCCCCGGCGTTTCACCGTCGGGCACCTTGAATTCCGGGAACGGATTCGGAATCCGGTCAATCTTCACGTTGCAGCGATGCGCAATATCGACCGTACGGCTCAGCGCGTCCGGGACTTCGCGGAACACCTGCGCCATCTCTGCAGCCGTCTTGAAATAAAACTGGTCGGTCTGAAACTTCATCCGGTTCGCATCGCCCATCGTCTTGCCCGTCTGAATGCAGAGCAAAACTTCCTGCGCGTGCGCGTCTTCGTGATGCAAATAGTGGCAATCGTTGGTGGCGATCGTCGGGATCCCAGTCTCTTTCGACAGCCGCAATAGATCGCGGTTCACGCCCTTATCGACGTCGAGCCCCTGATCCTGAATCTCCAAAAAGAAATTGTTCTTCCCGAAAATATCGCGCAGCCGGTACGCATTCTCACGGGCCAGATCCATCTTCTGATTCATCACTGGCTCGGTGACCGGCCCCTTGAGGCACGCGCCCAGCGCGATCAGCCCCTTGCTGTGTTTGGAAAGGAGATCGTAGTCAATCCGCGGCTTGTAATAAAACCCTTCAAGAAATCCCGCCGACACCAACTTGATAAGATTGTGGTATCCCTCAAGCGACTCGCACAGCAGCACCAGGTGATTGCTGCCGCGTGTCCCCGGCTCCTCTTCGTTGCGATCGCCACCGCTGGCAACCGGCGCTCCGCCATTATTCTTCTCTCCGCGATCGTGCCGGCTTCCCTTCGCGACATACACTTCGCAGCCGATGATCGGCTTCACATCGCGCTTGCTCGCCTCATTAAAAAACTTCGCCGCGGCAAACATGTTGCCGTGGTCGGTGATCGCCACCGCCGGCATTTTCTGCCGCGACGCCTCATCCAATAGCTCGGTAGTTTCGCAAGCGCCGTCTAGCAGGCTGTAATCGGTGTGAACGTGAAGGTGAACAAACTGCGGCTGCCCCATGGACCTTAATTCTAATTCCCTCTAGAAAATTTTGCGACTCGGATTCGCATCTTTCTCCGAGTTTCCCACAGCCGCCAACTCAAAGTTTAGTCGTCCCCGCGTCCTTCGCCACGAATTTGTAGGGGCGCAGCACGCTGCGCCCCAGCTCGGCGAGACCTCAGCCGTTCGGCGCCGCGATCGCTGGGTCACGCTTCAGCGTCCGCCACTCATCAATATCGCAACGAATTCACTTCAGTACGGCAATATGCGAGCCACGCAGCGACATTTTACTTCCGCCCGCTGCTCTTCTTCGCCCCGCCACTCTTCGCATGCGCAGCCGCCTTCGCCGTCGGATGCTTCGCCCCGCGATCCTTCCCATGAGCGGCCTTCGCCGCCGCTCCAGCCTTCGCCGCATTCGCGCCCGCAATCGCCTCCGCAGCCTCAGCCTTCGTCGCCCCGCCCTTGCCGGCTTTCTTCGGCGTCTCTTTCTTCTTCGGCGGCTCTTTTATCCCAGACAGCTTCCGCAAAATCTTCTCGCGCTCTTCCGGCGTCTTCCCGCGTCCCGTCAACTGAATCGCAAACACCTGCTCCACAATCGAGTCAAACTTCGGCCCGCGCTCCATCCCCAGCGCCGCCAGTTCGTTCCCGACCGTCGGCAACCCAACCCGCATAGGCCGCCACTTATTCAGATACGCTTTGATCTTCGACAGCGCCGCCGAATTCCTCGACTCCGCCAGCAAATACGCCGTCTGATCCAGCGGCAGCTGCTCCAAATACTTGTACGCATCGATCGGCGCATTCAACTTCTTTCCGACCAACTCCTTCTGCGCGCTCTCCGCTTCCTCGACAAATCCCTCGACCCTGTCGATCTCCGCCGACCGATACCCCGCCTTCGACAGCGCCTGATTCAGCTCGCGATCCTTCATCTTCCCCAGAATCGCCAGCAACATCGGCGTCGCCAACCTCGGCCGGAATCCCGCCGTGAACAAATCCTCGCGCGTCTTCATCAAGCGGTTGATCGCCTCATAATCCGGATGCCGCTTCGCCAGATTCGCGTTCACCGCCTCCATCAGATGAGCCTGCTCCCACGCCTTCAACACCACCGCCGGCCGCTCCTCGCGCGCCACGGCTCGCACTTCCCCGCCCGCGTCCTCCGGCGTAATCGTGTGATGCAAATCCCGCTCGATCGCCAGGTCAAACCACTCCTGCGTCCGCGACTCCGGCTTGAATCCCATCCGCGCCGAAAATCGCAGCAGCCTCAGCAATCGCACCGGCTGATTCGTAAAACTATGAATCGTCAGCGCCCGCACTTCCCCGCGCTCGATATCAGACAATCCATTCGTCGGATCGAGCAGCAACCCGCGCGACGCCGGATTCAGCGAAATCGCAATCGAGTTCAGCGAAAAATCGCGTCGCCGCAAATCCTCCATGATCGTCGACCAGCGAATCTCCGGCCGCGTCCCCGGCCGCACGTAGTGATCGTCGCGCGCCGCCGAAATGCTGCCCTCCACATCGCCCGCGAACAGCACCTCGATGTGCCGCAGCTTCTCGTCCTCGTCCAGAATCTTGGCGCCGCCCTTTTCCAGCTCGCGCGCCATCTTCGACGGATTGCCTTCGACGGTAAAATCCAGGTCCCGCAGCGATGCCCCGGTGATCAGATCGCGCACCGTGCCGCCCGTCAGATAAAGATTGAAGCCCATCGCCGCCGCCAATTCCTGCACGCGCATCATCACCGCGCGCTGCTCCGGCGACAGTCGGCTCTCCAGTAGGAACATATAGTCTGGCATCGTGTTTCCTTCGCTCTCGAACAGCCGCTTTACCGCCCGCAGTCAACCACCACTGCCCAACTGCCGGCCGCAGCCGCTCCGCTGATTTCCCTGGGCTCGCTACTTCTACCGCTATACCGCTGAATCAAATGCAATCGCTATTCGCCACTGCACGACTACGCTCGCGCCCTCAAGCTCGAGGGTGATGCGCCTTGTAAATCTGCTTCAACCGCTCCTCGACGACGTGCGTGTAAATCTGCGTCGTCGAAATATCCGCATGCCCCAGCATCAATTGCACCGACCGCAAATCCGCTCCGCGTTCCAGCAAATGCGTCGCAAAACTATGCCGCAGCATGTGCGGCGTCAGCGCCACGCGCAGCCCCGCTCGCCGCCCATACCCCGACAAAATCTTCCAAACTCCCACGCGGCTCAACGACCTTCCGCGGCTATTCACAAACATGGCCGGGCTCTGCGAAAGCTTCGCCTTCTTCAACAGTTCCGGCCGCGCCTCATGCAAATATTTCTCGACCATCGCGAGCGCCTTTTTCCCCACCGGCACAATGCGTTCCTTGTCACCCTTGCCGATCGTCCGCACGCAGCCCATCTTGCTGTCCAAATCGCCGATCCGCAGCCCGACGAGCTCCGACACACGCAGCCCCGTCGAATACAGCACCTCCAGCATCGCCAGATCCCGAATTCCCATCGCCGTCTTCTGATCCGGCTCGTTCAGTAGCTTCTCGACATCTTCCAGCTTCAGATACCCGGGGAGCGTCCGCCGAATCTTCGGCGATTCCATATTGATCGTCGGATCAGTCGCTATCAGATCCTGTATCTGCGCGAACCGAAAAAAATTCCTCAGCGTCACCAGATGCCGTGCCACCGTCCGGCTCTCCAGCTTTTCCCGGTACAGCCCCGCCAGAAAATCCATCAAATCGTCTTTGCTAACCGCTTCCAGCGTCAGCTTCCGTTTCTTCGCAAACGCCTCAAACCTCACCAGGTCTCGCTGATACGCCTCCACCGTGTTGGCGGACAACCCCTTCTCCACCTTCACGTGGGTCACGAACGACGATATGGTCGCCAGAATCTCCATCAAGCCTCTGCGTACGTTTCGTCGCCGCGGTTTTTGCGCGTCGCGATGCCGTAAATCTCTTCCATCTCACGGCAGCGGAATATCCACGCCGTCAGCAAATACAATCCGGTCGCCCCGCCCAGCAACCCCAAAAACACCAGCAACTGCACCAAAAACCGCGAGTGCATCGTGAATTGCGTGTAATGCATGCCAAACCAGCACGCCACGGCCATAATCGCCGAGCACATGAAAATCCTCGAGAACGACGAGATGATCTCTTTCGTTCCCAGCCGCCCGTGCCTCAATCTAAAGATGATGAACAGGGCAAAAAAGTCGAAATAGCACGCCAATCCCGTCGCCAGCGCCGGCCCGCCGTTCTGCACCTTCGAAAATAGCCACGTATTATTCAAAAACAGCACGTTCAGCCCGACGTTGATCAGCATCGAGATACCCGCCACCACCACCGGCGTCCGCGTATCCCGAGTCGAGTAAAACGCCGGAACCACCAGCTTCACCGTCGCCAGCCCCGGCAACGCTATCGCATAGTACAAAAGCGCCCGCGCCGTCAATCGCGTCGACGACGCCAAAAATTGCCCGTGCTGGAAGAGCACGCGAATGATCGGTTCGCGCAAAATCATCAGCCCCAGCATCGCCGGAATCGTGATAAACGCCACGATTCGGACCGAAAACGTCAGCGTCTTCTTCAGCCCCGAGTAGTCGTTCGCCGCCGCCTGGTGCGACATCATCGGCAGAATCGCGGTCGCCACAGCGATCGCATACCCGCCCAGCACCAACTCCATAACGCGATCCGCCAAATACAGCGCCGCCAGGCTGCCGACCGGCATCTTCGCCGACGTCGCAAACCGCGTATCCACCAGCAAATTGATCTGCCCGATGCCGATGCCGAACAACCGCGGCAGCATCAGCCGCGCCACGTTTTGAATCGCTGGATGACTGAACGACAGCCCAAACCTGAACGTCATTCCCTTCTGCACCAGCGCCGGCACTTGAATCAAAAACTGCATCACGCCGCCGACAAGCACGCCTACCGCGATAGACGTGGCTGGATCCTTGAAATACTTCCAAACCGCCGGCACCGTAAACGCGATCGTCGCCACATTGAGCACCACCGGCGTCGCCGCGGGCAGCCCAAACATGTGAAAACAGTTCAGAATCCCCATCGCCAGCGCCGCCAGCGCCACGAAAAACAAATACGGGAACACGATGCGGTTCAATTCAACCGCTTGCTGCGTCGCAACCCCTTTGCCCGCAAACATATGCACGACAAACGGAGAGAACACCATCCCCAGCACCGTAATCACTGCCACGCACAGCGCCAGCGTCCAAAACAGCTTGTTCGCGAACTCCCAGACGTCTTCTTTCGGTTTTTCCCGCATATACGCGGTAAAAACCGGTATAAACGAAGCCGTCATCGAGCCTTCGGCCACTAATCTTCGGAAAAGGTTCGGTATTCGGTAGGCGAGAACGTACGCGTCCGCCGCAGTCCCTGTGCCCAACAATAAAGCGATACGTTGATCCCGAACGTACCCTAAAATGCGGCTTGCGATAGTGACCAGCGAGATGATCGAGGCGGACTTGAGGATCTGCTTTTTTTCGGTCAACGGGCGGCTCTCCGTGGCCTAACCCCAATCAAAACAATGACTTGACAGGCAAATCCCGATTAACATAACATACATCCATCCGTTTTTCAAATAGTTAAGTTTTGGACGTACTGACCCTCGAAAATAACTTGAAAACGCGCGCCCCAGCCTCGACCCACAAGAAAGTTGTCGTCGCTCTCGCCGACCGCAAGAGCCTGCGCGGCTATCTAAACCCGTCCCGTCTCGGCGAATCCGACCCCATAGACCTGCTCACGCCCGACGGCGAGCACGAGGAAATCCCGCTCTCGAAAATCCGTTCCATTTATTTCGTC
>Ga0206939_10012_pt3 | contig 35834 bp, 26 predicted proteins | sample Alteio_BWOrgHeat_10_FD_152921 | JGI IMG/M metagenome (GOLD analysis project Ga0206939, IMG submission 152921) | Enriched cells from forest soil in Barre Woods Harvard Forest LTER site, Petersham, Massachusetts, United States -... | ecosystem: Environmental > Terrestrial > Soil > Temperate forest >... | reverse complement strand
CCTTCTCGATGAGCTATTCAAGGAATCCGGCAGCCAATATCGCTCTACTTGAGCGGGGAACGAAATACATCTACATCGCCCTTTTTCCTGTGATTTTACTCTCGGTGGTTTTCGCGCGCGAGGGCTTGGCGTTTTGGTTAGGCGTAGAGTATGCAAAAAATGGGGCTCGCGTCATGCAATGGCTGAGCGTCGGTGTCTTTATGAACGCCCTTGCGTATGTGCCCTTCGCACAAGTGCAAGGAGCAGGGCGCCCAGATCTTACCGCCAAGTTGCATTTGATTGAATTTCCTCTGTACCTCCTAACCTTATGGGAGCTAGTGAGAATTTACGGGATTACTGGTGCCGCGGTGGCGTGGACGCTTCGCGTCGGTGTAGACGCGGCGCTGCTGTTCGCAATGTCATGGTACATCTTGCCCCTCGGGAGACGAGTTATTCGTCGCTTCGCGTTGGTGCTTCTGATAGGGCTTGGGGTGTTTGCATTTGCAGCGCTCTGCCCCGGCCTTGTGTTGAAGGTCATGTTCAGTACCCTGTTTCTGTTGGCATTTCCAGTAACGTGCTGGTTCGTCGTGTTGTCGCCACGTGAAAGGGCCTTCCTCGTGAGTTTTGGGAAGCCCTCCGAAGTGCTGGATTGACGCAGGACGTTCCGTTGAAGATGAAGAAGGCGGATTTCAAAGTGCAGTCAGCCGATGTGGATTGATTTTGTCCTGGTGGTTGTGATGATAGCGGCGGCCAGAATCTCGCGGCGGCGTTATCGGGACATCTTTACTCCACTTTGCCTCTATGTTTGGATGTGGTGCCTTTGCCTTTTGCTATTCCGGTTGCGACTGATCAACTACCCTGAGCTGAACGGTAGAACTGAGTGGCTTATTGGCGGAAGCATGGTTGCCTTTGTAGGTGGGTGTCTTGCTGCGGGTCGCCTCAAGAGGCTCTCCGAGACAACATTGGAGATTCGGCTGGATCGGCTCGAATCTGCGATGCGAATCCTATTGATACTTAACGTTATCGGCATCCTCCTATATCTCAAACGCATGCAAGGCATCTTCGGACTTTCAACTTATTTGACTGACCCAAGCGAAATTAGAAGAAACTTTGAAGATTGGAGCCGTATCGGATGGATGGCTGTTCTCACTTTACTAAGTTACCCGCTCTTCTCGTTGAGCTTAGTCCATTATCTGAAAAGCAAGAGACTGCGTCTGATCAGCGCAATCGGCATGATTCTTCCCTGCATTCAGAGTTACATCCAAACGGATCGTATTAGTCTTGCGATTCTCCTGTTCTCGGGCAGCTTAACTTGGGTCTACTTCAATCGATGGACATCTGTAAACCGCCAGATGTTGAGAATCATGGCGCTCTTATCGATATTAATGGTCTCCTACTTTATTGGCGCAGGGTACTTGTACGGAAAACTTGTTTCCGAAAGAATGGAAACCTTTGGAGCTGGGAATTTTGACGAGACACCGCAGTTCGCGATGTACGTAATAGATCCATATTTGTACGCCACCGGATCGTTCCCGACGTTTCAAGAAGCCATGAATGATGTGCACAGTCTGCGCTGGGGTGAACGCACGTTTTTCCCGTTCGCACGGCTTCTTTACGCTTTGGATCTTCTTCGCGACCGGCCTGAGGGAGCAAGCATGGAGGTCTACAACATTCCGGTACCAATCAATACTACAACGTACCTGTTTTCCTTTTACGAAGATTTTGGCACTTTCGGGGTTATTTTCTTCCCTATCGTACTCGGTTGGTCACAGACTCGTCTTTATTTGCGCATGAAGAAACATCCGACTCTTTTCTCTTTGAGCGGAACTGCGGGTTTCGTCATGACCGATCTCTTAAGTACTTTCATCTCGTTAGTAACCACGATTAATGTCTGGTACTTCTTGGCGGTGGTCTATGGCATCTCCCGACACTGCGTACTCGAACGACAATGCTCGTCAAGCGTGGCCCAGGTAGCTGTGGCGAACATCTAGTATCCGTTAGTATCCGTTTATCGCGGCGGAATCGGTAGCGCTCACGCTAATTATCCTTCTGCCGAGCCCTACGTCAATGCATTTGCTAGTTAGGTGACAGCCCTCTTCAAGCAGCTGGACGGAGCTGATTCAATGGCACCCAGGGTGACGGTGCTATTGTCAACGTACAACGGCGCAAACTATCTGCCCTCGCTGCTAAGCAGCGTCGCGTCGCAGACTTATCCAGACGTAGCGATGAATATTCGCGACGACGGCTCAACCGATGAAACTTGCGAAATACTTCTTGCATTCGCCAAAGGCCGAGCAAATGTAAGGTTGATTTCCGGTACCCACATGGGTGCCGCACGCAGTTTCCTGGAACTTCTGCGCAACACGGATGTGAACTGCCAGTTCTTTGCTTTCTGCGATCAAGACGACGTCTGGTTGCCCAACAAGCTTGAGGACGCAATCAAGCTACTCCAGCAATACAGTCCTCGAGAGCCTCTGATGTACTGCTCAGGAGTGGAGTATGTTGATTCTAAGCTCGTCCACGTTGGCTATTCTAAGCCGGTCCGTCGGCTCGGGTTTGCAAATGCCCTGGTGGAAAATGTTGCGACGGGCTGTACCCAAGTGCTGAACCGGCGGGCTCGAGATCTCATCGTTGAAAAGATCCCGGCCCGGCTAACGATGCATGATTGGTGGTCCTATATCGTTGTCTCTGCTCTGGGGAGGGTCATCTATGACCAAAAGCCCCACGTGAAATACCGCCAGCACGCCAGTAATGCCATGGGAGGGCCGAAGGGTCTACTCGAGATGACAAGGAGCCGAGTAATGAGATTGTTGCGGCGTAAGCCTCGGAACCTTGGGTTCATCGAGCAGGCAGCTGAATTCCATCAATTTTTTGGGGATCAACTCAAAGAAGAAGACCGAAGAATGCTTCAGCAGTTTCTTGAAGCAAGGAATGGCTTACTTTGGCGAGTCAGATGTGCGGCTAGGGTAGGTGTAAAGCGCCAGTCGATAATCGATGGCGCCATCTTACGCTTCATGATTGTGGCAGGCCTCGTCTAACGAATTAACGCCATCGGAGAAGGTGCCGGGTGTTTCCATTCTTGTCTTGTTCGGCGGATCGCTGACAACCCTTCCAATATGTTGTTCAACAGCATCCCGTTCCTGTTCATCTTCCTCCCTGCGGCCTATATGGGCTTCTGGCAGCTCAGGAAAAAGAATCACCGCTTCGTCTGGCTCACGCTGACCAGTTACGTCTTCTACGGCATGTGGAATTACAAATTTTGCGGCCTTATGGTGCTGTCGACGCTAGTGAGCTATTGCGCTGGGCTGGGCCTTCTGCGTTGGCAGGAGCCGCGTGTCAGAAAATTGTGCCTAATCGCGCCGATCACAATCGACCTGCTGCTCTTAGGCTTCTTCAAATATTTCAATTTTATCGGGGAGACGTTAACGCACCTCTCCGGCTGGTTGCACGCACCGATGCATGTGTCCACGCTCGACATCGTGCTGCCGGTGGGAATTTCCTTCTATACATTTCATACGATCACCTATGTCGTGGATAGCTACCGGCGAGTCATCGTGCCCACGAAGAACATCTTCGAGTTCTCCTGCTACGTGTCATTGTTCTCTCAATTGGTGGCCGGTCCGATTGTCCGCTTCCGGCAAATTGAGGCGGATCTGGACAATCTTGACCGTGCTGATCGCAAGCGCTGGCTTGACCGCGGATGGTCGTTCTTTGCGATTGGCATGATGAAGAAAGTGCTCATCGCCGACACGATCGCCGCCATCATCAATCCGGCGCTGAAGGAGTACGGTCAGCTTTCCACTTTTGCCGCGTGGCTTTGCATCCTGGGCTACACCTATCAGCTCTATTTCGATTTCTCGGGCTACAGTGACATGGCCGTCGGCCTTGGGTACCTTTTCGGAATACGCTTACCGCAGAACTTCAATTCGCCTTATAAGGCCGCCAGCATCACCGAGTTGTGGCACCGGTGGCACATCTCCCTGTCCACTTGTCTCCGCGACTACCTATACGTTCCTTTGGGTGGCAATCGCGGCCCAGGGTGGAAAACCTACCGAAACGTCATGATCACGATGGTACTCGGCGGATTGTGGCACGGCGCCAGTTGGACCTTTGTGTTCTTTGGAGGTTACCATGGCTTGCTTCTCTGCTTGCACAAGGCCTGGGGCAAGCACTGGACTCGCCTCCCCGGGATTATGCAGCGCGCCGGCACGTTCTTCTTGTTCCTCTTTGGCCTGATCTTTTTCCGGTCAGACGGCTTCGGAATGGCTTGGATGTTTCTTGTGCGAATGTTTTCCTGGCGTGCGGCCACGACGGCGCTGCCTGGTTACTACGTTCTGTTAGCGGTGCTAGTGCTCGCAGCTGGCATTGCTCACCTCGCGCCTAATACGTTTGAGCTCAAGCACGAGTGGCGGCCTTGGACCGTCACAGCTTTTGCGGCTGCCTATCTGGCGTGCCTTCTGATGATTGGTGGAGGCCATCCCTCACCATTTCTGTACTTCCAGTTCTGATGGTGACGGAAAGCGATGCAAAGATGAGGCCCAGGGGGATGCTAGGAAGCGTTCTCTCCTGTCTCATGCTGATTGTGGCGGCGATAGAGTTCACGCTACATTTAGTGCCCCTCGATCTGTTTGCTGACCGTCCGTATGAGGCCCTAGGGCACTTCCACACCCAAGACGGACCGTTTGAAGGAAACGCGGAATATCACAGCGCCCACTCTTTTGGTGACTTGGCGGCATTGGGGAATCTGCCAAAGCGCCGCTTGTATCACGGCGTAGATTTCACTACGGACGAGTTTGGGTTTCATAATCCCGCCTCAACAGCGGACCTCCGTTGGGCCGGCATTTTGTTCGGCGACTCGTTCGCAATCGGCGCGGAAGTCCCCGAGGGCAAGACGCTCTCAGTGCAGCTCACCACACTGTTTTCGCGTCCCATCTACAATGCCGGCGGTTACCTTTCTTTTGATGTTGAGCGTGTGCGCCAGCTATCCAACCGCCTGAACTTGCACAGAGGGGTCTTCATATACGAATTCCATGAAGCTCATTTAAAGGAGCCTCTGCCACAAAGCGCGCCCGTGCAGTCGAGTTGGCGGCACCGGGTCGCGTTGCAAATGTTCGGCCCGGAGGGCTTGAACCGCTTGAGGGAAAGACTCTCTTCGCTGCTCGATTTGCGGCTCGGTCTACTAGCTCAGAAGTTTGAGAAAACCGTCGAGAATGATGCTCTATTGCCCAACAGTTTCGCGAGCAACGTTGTCGAGGGACGGTTGCGGAATGGCGATTGGATGCTCTTTCTGCGCTCGCGAATTGAACCGGTTGGTTCGCCTGAGGTAGCAATTGGTCGCTGGGCGGATTTCTTTTCCTGGGCGTCTCGCGAACTACGATCCGATGGGCTCGAACTAGTGGTCATTATCGTCCCAGATGAGTTTACTGTCTATCAGCCGCTACTCGCGTCGCCACGCATTCCAACTCACGGTGATGTCCTGCTTGGACAACTCGAACGCCGCCTTCGCGAGAGCGGAATCCCTGTGGTCAACGTATCGCCTGCCTTTCGCGCTGCCGCGGCCGAGCTGGCAGAGCATCACGAGTACATATACTGGCAGGACGACACGCACTGGAACGAATGCGGTGTGACTATCGCCGCGGCGGAATTTCGCGAGCAGATCGGCTTGCAACCGCTCCCTGGATTTATTGGGACCGAGTCGCGTCCTGCCAACAGAAGCGAACTGAAAACTGCACTCCCGTCCAATTGTGAGTCGGAGCAGACAACTCCAGAAATCACGACGGTTCGGAGCGAGAGTTCTCAGCGAGAGACGCTTAGCAACAACTTGGAACGGAGGATACTTCACTAAATGTGCGGTATTGCTGGCTTCCTCGACTTAACTCTTCGAAATCCGAGCGAGTATCTCAACGCCACGGCAAGGCGGATGGGAGAGACTCTTCGGCATCGAGGTCCCGACGACGCGGGCACTTGGGTGGATGCGTCTGTTGGGATTGCCTTGGCGCATCGCCGACTCTCCATTCTGGATGTGTCTCCAGCCGGCCACCAGCCTATGCTTTCGATGAGCGGGCGGTATGTCATCGTCTTCAACGGGGAGATCTACAATTTCCACGAATTGAAAAAAGAACTGGAAGGGGCAAACGACACACCACCCCGCTTCAGGGGGCACTCCGATACGGAGGTCTTGCTGGCTTGCTTTGACTCCTGGAACGTAGAGCGAACCCTCTCACGCGCAAACGGAATGTTTGCGTTTGCTCTTTGGGACCGGCAGAAGCGCCGTTTGTATCTCGGACGGGACCGCCTCGGAGAGAAGCCACTCTACTACGGATGGATGGACAACGTTTTTGTCTTTGGCTCTGAGTTAAAAGCTCTCCGCGCGCATCCTGCTTTCGTTGCGGAGGTCAACCGCGACGCCTTGGCATTGTTCCTGCGCCACAATTGCATTCCGGCTCCGCATTCGATCTACCAGCGCATTCAGAAGCTCCTTCCCGGAACATTTCTCACCGTGAATGGCTCGACGCTCTCAAATTCAACACCCGTTCCGTTCTGGTCTCTGCAGCACGTTGCCGAGAGCGGAGTTGCAAATCCATTCCGTGGTTCCGATGGTGAGGCGATCGAGCAGCTTGACGCACTCTTGCGAGATGCAGTTCGGACTCGAATGGTATCCGATGTTCCTCTGGGCGCCTTTTTGTCTGGCGGAGTGGATTCCTCGCTCGTGACATCTCTAATGCAGGCGGAGAGCACCCGAAACATCAAGACATTTTCGATTGGTTATGATGACAAACAATACGATGAGGCAGAGGATGCGGCGAGAGTCGCGCAGTATTTAGGCACCGAGCATACCGGCTTGCACGTGACTTCACGAGAAGCAATGGCCGTCATTCCCCGACTTCCCACAATTTACGACGAACCTTTCGCCGATTCGTCTCAGATTCCGACCTTTTTGCTTTCGCAGATGGTGCGCCGCCACGTTACAGTGGGCCTATCAGGAGATGGTGGAGACGAAGTCTTCTGCGGGTATACGCGTCACGTCTCGAGCCAGCAAGCCTGGAGATTCACTCGTACGGTCCCGAGGCCGTTCCGCCGCCCGTTGGCCGCCGCGTTCTCAAGTCTGCCCCCCGAAGGGTGGAACTCGCTGTTCAAGATTCTTAACCCTTTCTTGCCAACCAGCATGAGCCACCGGCTCCCGGGCCAGAAGATGCATAAGCTTTCGTTGCTGCTGAAGCTTGAGAATCTTGAATCTGTCTACTTGGCGTTAGCGTCGCAATGGAACGATCCGGCAGCGGTTGTCATCGGTGGCGAGGAATCGCGGTCCCCATCGAGCGCCCGCAGAGCGCAGGCAAATTTGCCGGAGTTTGAACGGATGGTTTTCCTAGATACGGCAGCGGGTCTACCCGACGACATTCTCACGAAGGTTGACCGAGCAAGTATGGCCGTTAGCTTGGAAGCACGAATCCCGTTGCTTGATCATCGCGTCGTTGAGTTTGCTTGGCGGCTTCCCATGACCATGAAGCTGCGCGGCCAAAGGGGAAAATGGATCCTGCGCGAATTGCTCCACCGCTACGTACCGCGGCAATTGGTTGAACGCCCGAAGGCAGGCTTCAGCATACCGCTCGATCAGTGGCTGCGGGTACCTCTACGGAATTGGGCAGAGTCATTGCTGGATGAGCGGCGGATTCGGGAAGAAGGGTTCTTCAAGGTGCAGCCTATTCGCGAAAAATGGCTCGAGCATCTTTCTGGCAAGCGCGCGTGGCAACATCAACTTTGGGGAGTTCTGATGTTTCAGTCCTGGTTGGACGAGAATCGGCAATCACTAACAGTGGCAAGACACAGTAACTCAGGTGAGTATGACATTTCCGAGGAGTCCCTTGATAGTTTGCGCGATGCAGAGTTAGTGCGGAAGACTCCTTGAGCCGACAATATTGGCCCTCAATCTACTAGATGGTTCGACATAAACCGCATTGGAAGATTATGTTTCTCGTAACGGAAGACTTTTCTTTTTGGGCCCGGCGCCGGCCGCTAGCGCGCAAGGCGGAGGAGATTGGAGCAGAAGTCTGGGTAATGACCTGTCCTGGCCCGTTCGCTGAGAAATTGAAAGGCGAGGGATTCCGAGTGATTCCTTGGCTGGTCTCGCGTTCGAGCCTGAATCCGCTGCATGAACTGTACTCTTTTCTACAAGTGCTGAAAGCTTTTCGGTCTCTTCGGCCTGATCTGGTGCATCACTTCGCGTTGAAGCCGGTGGTGTACGGCGGCTTGGCAGCGCGGATGTGCAAAGAAATCCGCTGTGTGTACTCCATTGTCGGTCTTGGTCAGGCGTTCACAAGTCCGAACTGGACGATGCGCACCGTACGTCGCCTGTTGCGCCCACTTCTTCGCGTGGCTCTCAAGCGAGAGGGTTCGACGACCATTCTTCAGAATCGTGAGAATTGTCAGTTCCTTGTTGATTGGGAAGTAGTTCGCGCTGAGCATTGCGTTCTGATCTCCGGTTCAGGAGTAAATACTTCGGATTTTACTCCCAAGCCCGAGCCGGAGGGTGTGCCCGTCGTTATCCTGCCAGGCCGAATGCTTTGGGAAAAGGGCATTCAAGAGTTTATTGGCGCTGCCGAAATGCTCCGAACAAGGGGCGTCTCGGCTCGTTTTGTTCTCGTCGGTGAACCGGATTCTGATCACTCTTCGTCCATTCCGTTAACTCAGCTGCACGAATGGGTCACCAGAGGCGTCGTGGAATGGTGGGGGCAACAGGGCGATATGCCCGGAGTGTTTGCACGGTCCAACGTCGTATGTTTGCCTTCTTACGGTGAAGGCGTACCCAAGGCACTCATCGAAGCCGCTTCCAGCGGCAGAGCCATCGTGGCCTCTGATGTCCCCGGTTGCCGCGAAGTGGTCCGTCATCGAGAGAACGGTCTCCTGGTGCCCGCTCGTTCGATCGAACCACTAGCGGACGCTCTGTCAAGGCTAATCCAGGATGCCGCATTGCGAGGCCGAATGGGCGCCTGCGGGAGAGAAATTGCCCTGAGCAAGTTTGGCGAAGAGTTGGTGCTCGCGCAGTTTCTTGAGGTTTATCGCAATCTGCTGGGGCATCGGTTGCCAAATGTTGGGTCTGTTGCTGCGCATTCTCCTTGCAGGGAGGAAGCTCCGACCCTTCCCCATGCCACAACATGAACATAGCATGACGGCGTCATCCGCTGCCTTCAGAGCCCAATCACCGACCAAAGCCGTAGAAGTCAACGATTCTGAGGACGCGGAACCGGCGCGAACGATCTCCAAGCGAGCGGGCTGAATTTCACTATCTTAGTACGAACATTTCTTGTTCACGCCCCAGTGTATGGGGGAAAGGAGTACCCAACTTATGAGTACTGCACACCTGCAACAGGTTTCTTCCATTGTCGCAACCGGCGAAAGCGAACAGAACGCCAGTCTTCGCGTCGCGCTTGAGTCGCTTCAGGCACGTAAGTCAGGTGAGTTTGCCGCGACGCTGGACGAACGAAAACACAGCGAGCGGCAATGGGCAAATTTCAGCCGCGACAAGCGGTTGGCTAATTCTCAGGGGGAAACCAAGGAGAAGCATCGCGGGAATGCGAAGTGGTATTCCACCACGCAGTTGTCGCTCAACTATCGCGACAATTGGCTGGCGCAGAGGGTGCCGGGGAGGGTCGTTCTGGACTACGCGTGCGGCGATGGGCTAGAAACTCTCAAGGCAGCCCGCATGGGTGCCGCGCTAGCCATCGGGATCGATGTGAGTAATGTATCGGTGGCCAATGCCACCGACTATGCCGCTCGCGAAGGCCGTGCGGATCAGTGCGTTTTTATCGAAGGCGATTGTGAAGCCACGGGGCTCCCGGACCGCTCCGTTGACGTGATTCTTTGCAGCTATATGCTGCATCATCTAGATCTCACCTATGCGTATCCCGAGATGCACCGGATTCTAAAGCCCGGGGGGTGCGTGCTAGCCTGTGAAGCATTGAACTACAATCCCCTTATCAAAATGTACCGGAAGCTTACACCTGAGATGCGTACCGAATGGGAAAAAGAGCACATTCTTTCTCTCAAAGATGTCCGAGCCGCTAAACGCTTCTTCGACGTGGGGGAAATTCGCTACTGGCATTTGTTCAGCCCTTTAGGTGGTTTTCTGCAAGGCGTGCCGAAGCTCTTTGGCGTAACCATGCCCCTACTGAATGCGGTAGATCGGACGCTTGTCAGGATCCCCGCTGTGCAATTGATGAGCTGGCAGTTCTCCTTTGAATTGTTTAAGCCGCTCGAGTGACGCAGTAGCGTGCACCGGCCGCATCCCTGAAATCAATTGCTGTCTGTTTCCATACTCTAAGCCTGATACGAAGAAATGAAGCGTGCTTTTGATCTCTTTTTTGGGGCGCTGGGTCTTGTCGTGCTCACCCCGATTTTCATTGGGATTGCTGTCTTGATCAAGCTCGATTCATTCGGGCCCATATTCTACCGAGGAGTGCGGGTAGGGCAGCACGGCCGGTTATTTCGCATATTCAAGTTCCGAACCATGCGACCGGATGCCGAACTGGTGGGCAGCACTTCCACGGGCAAGAACGACCCTCGCGTCACGCGCGTCGGCCGCTGGCTTCGACCATTAAAGCTCGATGAGTTGCCGCAACTTCTCAATGTGGTCAGAGGCGAGATGAGCATAGTCGGTCCCCGTCCAGAGGTTGAAGAACACACCTCGGCCTATACGGAGGAGGAGAAAGTAATCCTCTCAGTTCTTCCTGGAATTACCGACTACGCCTCGATCCGTTTCTTCGATCTGAACGATCTCGTCGGCTCCGAAGACCCCCGCCGCGTGTTCATTGAGAAATATCGCGCGGAGAAAAACACCTTGCGTGTTGCATACGTTCGAAACCAATCTTTTTGGACCGACTTCAGAATCATCTTTCTTACCTTTGCAAGAATCGTGTCGAGACGCTAAATGGAATTCGGCCGGATCGGGGGTACTGATTGTATCGTCTCCCGCCTGGGATTCGGTTGCGGGGCGGCGAGTAATTACGATTATGGCTTATTGGACGAGGCCGCCTGGATTGACGGAGTGGGCGCTGCACTTGACGCGGGTGTCAATTTCTTCGACGTGGCCGATGTTTATGGCTTCGGGCATGCAGAAAATCTGTTATCGCGAGCGCTGGGAAGCAGGCGTCGGGAAGTGATCATTGCCACCAAGGGGGGCCTCCGGTGGGATGACAATGGACGCGTGACCCGCGATGCGAGCCCGAAGTGGATCGTGCGCGCTTTGGAGGACAGCTTGCGCCGGTTGCGACTAGATGAAATTCCCTTATATCAATTGCACTGGCCTGATCCCCAGACACCTGCCGAGGAAACGCTGGATGCTCTTAGTAGATGTCAGAACCAAGGAAAGATCCGCTTTATTGGTCTGTCGAATTTTTCGCTGACGGAAATGCAAAGACTCCAGGGCAAACATCGGATCGATTCTCTGCAAGTTCCTTACAACCTTCTGTGCCGCGACATCGAAAAAGCCATTCTTTCGTGGTGCGACATCACCAAGATCAGCGTGTTTGCCCATACCGGACTCGCGCGGGGATTGTTGGCTGGCAGGCGTGCGCTTGGCTCCCAATTTGGGGCGAACGACACGCGCGCGAGAAGTCCATATTTTTCTGATAATGGCCGCGTAGAGAAACAAAGTCTCTTGAGTGAGCTAGAACAGATAAGCGAACGCACGGGGCACAGTGTATCGAGTATTTCTCTGCGGTGGATCCTCGACGAGCCGCGCGTAAGCGCAGTTTTGGTTGGGATAAAGAGTCGAAAGCAATTGAACGAGAACTTGGAGGCACTCGACTGGAGCCTGACTTCTTCCGATCGCGAGGCTCTTGCAATCTTTTCAAATGCCTGCCCCCCTGGTCTCGCTGGTATTCCGGCTCATGGGGTTGAGGGATAGTAAATTCAGTTTTGGCATCCGGTTCGATCCCCGAACGTTCCTTCAGGCTTGCGTTGTGCTTTCAGAAGGGCATCTAACGCGTACATTTCAGTGTCGCAAACAAGGAGAGAAGAATGCTGGCTCGCGATTCCGAAGGCCTAGAACGTGGAGATGCTCTTTGTGATTCGGTAGCTCTGATCGATCTGTTTCGATCCATGATGCGCATCCGGGTCGCAGAGGAAACCATTGCGGAGCTAGTGGAGCAGAACGAGATTCGATGCCCTACCCATCTCTGCATTGGCCAAGAGGGAGTCGCGGCAGGTGTGTGCGTCGCCTTACGACAGGATGATTACGTTTTCGGCGGTCATCGCTCCCACGGTCACTATTTAGCTAAGGGCGGAGATCTGCGTGCATTCATGGCCGAGCTCTTTGGCAAAACGACGGGATGTTCCCGAGGTCGCGGGGGCTCGATGCACTTATTCGCGGAGGACGTGGGAATACTCGGTACGGTGCCACTCGTTGCCGCGACGATCCCAATTGCGGTGGGCAGCGCTTTAGCTTCCAAGTTACGCAAGGATTCGCGGGTGTCCGTCGCATTCTTTGGCGACGGGGCGACAGAGGAGGGCCATTTTCATGAAGCTGTCAACCTAGCGGGACTCCACCAGCTTCCCGTCGTGTTCGTTTGCGAAAACAATCTCTATGCGAGTCATATGCACATTTTGGAGCGCCGCCCTAAGGACAATATCGTCGAGACGGCTCGTGCGCATGGCATTTCCGGGCAGTGTCTGGATGGAAATGACGTGGTCGTCGTGTATCGTGCCGCCGCCGAGGCAATTCAACGCGCGCGGAACGGCTCCGGACCGACGTTTTTGGAGTGTCGCACGTACCGATGGCGTGGCCACGTCGGGCCAGCGATGGACTTTGACGTTGGGGTGAAGCGTAAAGATGAACTTAAGGATTGGTTGCCCAAGGATCCCCTCAAACGTGCGCGGGCCGATCTGCTCACACGAGGTGTGTCGGAGGCGGCATTACTGGCAATCGAGAATGAGGCGCACGAGGAAATAGAAGATGCGGTCCGATTTGGGCGCGATTCGGCCTGCCCGACCGCCGATGAGCTGTTGGAACACGTGTTCTGCCAGGAGGAAAGCTAGACAAATGCGAACACTCACCTACGCGCAAGCGATGCGGGAAGCTTTCGCTCAATTGCTTGCCAGCGATCCACGCGTCTTCGTTATTGGACAGGGTGTTTGGAGCCCCTGGTATGCCGGGACAAGTCTGCAGAACCTAGAAAAGGAATTCGGTAAAGAAAGAATCATTGACTCCCCGGTTTCAGAGAATGCGACAACGGCGGCCGCAATTGGGGCAGCGCTGGCAGGGATGCGCCCCATTGTCTTCCATCCGCGAATGGACTTCATGCTACTTGCGGTCGACCCCATCGTGAACCAAGCAGCAAACTGGTCTTACATCTTCGGAGGGCAAATCGGCGTGCCCCTCGTCGTTCGAGCCGCCATCGCCCGAGGCGGCGAACAAGGGGCCCAGCACTCTCAAGCGTTGCAAGCGATCTTCATGCACATTCCAGGCCTGAAAGTGGTCATGCCGGCTTCCGCGTACGACGCAAAGGGGCTTTTGATTGCGGCGGTCAACGATGGCAATCCAGTCGTTTACATTGATGATCGTGCGCTGTACGGCGAGAGCGGAGGAGTCCCAGAGGAAATGTATGAGGTGCCAATTGGCGTAGCGGCGATACGGAGGTTAGGGACCGATGTGACAATCGTTGCCACGTCGCACATGAGCGTCCTGGCCGAGGAGGCAGCCGTTACTCTGGAAAGCCGTGGAATCAATGCGGAGATTATTGACTTGCGCTCGATTAAGCCCTGGGATCGCGAATGTGTTTTTAATTCGGTTCGCAAGACAGGCCGTCTTGTGGTTGTGGATGCCGCGTGGAAAACTTGTGGCGTTGCCGCCGAAATCGCGGCGAGCGTCGCAGGTGAGGTGTTTGATGAACTAAAAGCGCCGATTTCCAGAGTCTGTTTGCCGGACGTACCAGCACCAACGAGCACACCGCTGGAAAAAGCTTACTATATCGGTACAACTCATATCGTTTTGGCAGTTGAAGAACTCCTCGTTCGAAAAGAAACAGCATTAGCCGCAAGTTCCCGTTTCCTGACGACAGACTAACTAGACCTTTCGGATCTCGTCGCTTCGATTGCACTCACATCAAGGTTGGAGGTGAGCTGAACGCACGGTTCACGCTTATATGATCGAACCTCTGATTCGCAATACCCCGCAAATTGTGATTCGATATCGTTCTTGGCTGAATGGAGTCTTTCAGGCCGGGCTGATTCTCATTTCCTTGTTGCTAGCTTGGCTGTTGCGTTTTGACTTCCAATTGCCATATCTGTTGCTACTGCTTTCGGTGGCGCCAATTCTCATTCTCGTCCGGTTAGGGGCAATTACCTATTTCGGCCTCTTGCACGGCTGGTGGCGCTACACAGGAATCAGCGATACGGTCGATATTCTGAAAGCAGTCGTGACCGGTTCGGTAATCTTCTGGGCCCTTCTCCGATACCTTTTTGGGGTGACCTCTTTCCCCCGGTCGATTTATTTCCTGGAGGCTTTACTGACTGCCTCATTGCTAACGGGCGTACGATTGTGCTCTCGCCTCCTTCTAGACTCCGTACGTCGGAATGTGAATGATTCCAAGCGCGTGATGCTCATTGGCGCGGGATTTGCCGCACAGATGATCATTCGTGAGACGATCCGATCCGGGAGTGGTTACAATCCCGTGGCATGTGTTGACGACGATCCGTCCAAGCTAGGGCTCAAATTGCATGGTGTTCCCGTAGTAGGCCGTGTGGGCGAACTCCGTTCATTCCTGTCATCGTACGCGGTGGACGAGGTACTCATTGCTGTACCTTCGGCAACGAGTGCGCAAATGAAGCAGTTCGTGCAAGTCTGTGACGGGGTAGGGATTCCCTTTAAAACCGTGCCGGCTCTCCGCGATATTATCGCTGGTCAAGTCAGTTTGACCCAGCTACACGAGGTGGAGTTGGACGACCTGCTCGCTCGGGAACCAGCACAGATTGATCTCGAAGCCGTCCGCGAGCAAGTTGAAGGCAACAGCGTGATGGTCACTGGCGCAGCGGGTTCCATCGGTTCTGAGATTTGCCGACAGATACTGAACTATGACCCAGCGAGGCTAGTTTGCGTGGACCAGAACGAGACAGGACTATTCCATTTGCGCTTGGAGCATTGCCGTCATCGCAATGGTGCACGGGGTATATACCGCGTTGCTGATGTTCGCGACCGCTACCGTCTGCACGAGATTTTCGGCGAGCATGCCCCCAATGTGGTCTTTCACGCGGCCGCGTACAAACATGTCCCGATGATGGAGATGAACGTTCGCGAGGCAGTCGAAAACAATATCTTTGCTCTCGTTGGCTTGCTCGAACAAGCGCAGGTGGCGGGTTGCAAGAGCTTCGTACTGATCTCGTCGGACAAAGCAGTCAATCCGAGTAGCGCCATGGGCGTCACGAAGCGCATCTGCGAGCTGATCGTTTCCGCGCGGCCATCCAATGGTATGCGCTGTGTTTCGGTCAGGTTTGGGAACGTCCTCGGATCGAGTGGCAGTGTCGTCCCAGTTCTCAAGGAGCAGATTCAGAATAACCGGCCTCTTACCATCACCCACCCCGAGGTCAAGCGCTTCTTCATGACAATCCGGGAGGCGGTTGCGCTGGTTTTGCAGGCTTTTGTCATTGGCGAGCACAGTGACATACTTGTGCTCGAAATGGGCGAACAGGTACGCATTCTCGACTTAGCGCGAACGCTCGTTCGCCTTTCAGGTAAATCGGAGAAAGACGTACAGTTTGATTTCATCGGTTTGCGTGATGGGGAGAAACTTGAGGAGGAGCTCTTCTACGCGCACGAACAGATCCGAACCACTCTTTCACACCAAATCAAGCGGACGCGCGGCGCAATGGATGGCTGGGCGAAACTCGAGCGCCAACTTCGCGAGCTGCGCACGGCAATGTCAATCAATGGCCCCGAGCCCATCCGCAGGAAGCTCAAAGAGATTGTCCCACAATACATGTACACGGACTCCGAAGAACCCATCGAGGCTGGAGTTTCGGTGGGCGCTTTAGTCGTGCCCCGTGCAGTCGTCAAAACGGAAGTCCTTGACTCGGCAAGTGATTAGTGCCAAAGCACTCAGCGCAAATAGCGCTCGATGAATTAAGTACTCGGTACAAATGTTTGTACGAAATCTGCTATTTCTTAGCCTGATACTGACATGTCTAAAACAACCCGAGCGAGTCCTCGGGCAAAATTCAAACACACAATCTTCAGAGGAAACATTCCTGAGTTTGAAACCTGCGGATTTTAACAGAAGAATCTATTTCAAGCACAAGCTCGAATTCTCCTTAGACACTGGATGGCTTCCCAAAAATATCCCTTTCATATTCAATCCGCTTATGGGTGAAAAGTGGGCGCAAACTCCGCTCGATTACACGCTGGTACCAGCCATCTTGTCATTGAGGTGGCACTGGGGGGGACATAGGGGGTCCCTCGTTTATTCACGGCAATACAGATCTCTCGTTCAGTGGATCCTACACAGTGATTCCGCGAGGGCCTGAGCATTTGTATGCGGCTTACATGTTTGGTGTACGGCGTAATTTTGTACAGCCTAACTGGAGAGTTGCACCCTATGTGGAGGCACGCGGCGGCGTTGGGTATACAGACGCTAAGGGACCCGCAGGGGTGCTCTATGCGCAAGGACAGGACCTCACGTTTAATTTCATACTAGGTGGCGGAGTGCGGTATAACTTCAATCCTCGCTACAGCATTTCGACCGGCATTGCTTACATGCATGTCTCAAATGCCTATTTATCTCAACCGAAAGTTTATGATTATGGAATAAATGTCTTCGGCCCGACTTTTGGAGTCAATGTCGGATTGGGTAAGCTTCAATGACAGTCCGCACCGGTTGCGCACACGGCGGAACGGATTCACACAATTGTCAGTAAATGTCTGCAGAAAGTAACGCGAAATAACTAATGGTATGCGCTCATTTATCTTGCACCCATAGTGCACAATCGAAGTTCCGATCCTCCCTCCGGGCCCCAACTCTCGCCTTGGTCCCCACCCCATCAAGTTGAGATCAGTCTTCAGTATCCGTAGCAAATGCTCCTGAGTGGCCGTTAGGTAATACGCCTTCCGCCGGGATTCGGGGAACTTCCGCTCGAGGTATTCATCAAACGACCGCGGATTATCTAGCCGCCAGTATTGGCATGCCCTGACCTCACACAAGGAGCACCCCGGCTCGACAAACCGCACGTCCCGCTCCTGATCTGCGTTCTTCTCCCAAGCCAAGACCTTCATCGATCGAGCACCACTAAGGCCCATCGGCGGCTGAGTTTGGAAGCGACGAGCTCTGGTCACGCAGCAGAGACCTAATTGAGCGCAGCTGACGCAGCCGTGTTGGGGGAAGCGGCGGACTCCCACTGTGCGGTGGAAACTAACATCCCTCAATCTGGCTGATGGTCGCTTGGACGAGTTGACTGTATTCCTGGCGCTGTTTGTCAGTAATCGCGACCATCGGCTCATTTAATGCCGCCTCACCCTGGTCCCCGTTCCCAAGAAAACTAACTCTCCACTTCTCGTGGTGAGAGAGTTGCAGGGCCACGCACTTGACGCGATCCGCGCTCGCTAGCCGCTTCTTTTATTCCATCGATAATTCGGCCCTTGCTTTGAGCTCGGAAACCGACCGCGATCACGCCCACCTGTTTGACGCTTCCCCTGGCGCCTCGTAAGAAAAGAAAGGTAGGTCTCAGTCCAGCGGCCCACATCGATCAGCCCCGTGCTAGCTACCCCTCCTCCTTAGTGTCCCGATTTGAAACTCTGGGACGAAGCCGTTTCCCGAAATAGTCTAATTCTTGTCGGTCTAATTGTGCAGATTCCCGCAAGTTGCCTCAGGAAAGGGAGTTGGCTGGCAGCGGAGTCTGGCTGTATTCGTGCGACCTTCAACTAACGTCCGATGCGCCATTTCACGTAACGAGGCGGGTCATCGAAGTATGATGTTGTCTTGTTTCCTTGCTTGATGGCCGTCGACGTTCAGGCAGGCCCGAAGTATGTCTTAACCGTATGGCGAACGACATTACTGTGACTCCCAACGTTCGGCAAGTGCGGTCTGAACGCCGATGCGCAACTCGCTATTACTTCGGGGCAATGTCCGAGGTAATTGATCCGGTTTCAAAGAACGAATTGGTATCGCTTACTCGCGATCTGAACCTGTCGGGTTGCTTCGTCGAGACTACGCCGCCCTTCCTCAAATGTGCGCCAGTGACCGTGAGAATTACGCATTCTGACGCAAGCTTCACAGCATTAGGCCGTGTAACCGATAGCGTCTTATATGAAGGATTTGGCATCGCATTTGTCCAGATCGAATCCAACGATCAAGCACTCCTCAAACTTTGGTGGAGCCATGCACGTGCGAAATAGGGCTACTCACTGGAGACTGATCGGCCTGATAGCTGGCTTGAGCGTGGTTAATTTCCTGAGCTCCTGTAGCGGCTCAAAAGGAAGCGGAACTAAGCCCACTAACACTAGCGGGCTGACCGAGGCAGTGCCGATCCCTTTTGGAGACGCGGGAACTGACTCTTTCACAAATCCGAACAATATTCCCACTATTGATACGCGGTTCAGTTCTGCCTCTTACACGCGCCAGATTGACGTTAAAGAGTATGGAGCAAAAGGGGATGCAGCGACGGACGACACTTCGGCGATCCAGGCAGCATTGAATTCGGCGTCAGGATCCGGAAATACGCGGGTTGTCTTCCCATGCTCCTCGACTCCGTATCTCATCGGTTCGACCCTTACCTATGGCGCTCAGACGTGGATCGATGCCGCTTCACCTCACTGCGCCACGCTTCGGGTGAAAAGCGGATTGGGGCAAACGATTATTATGCTCAAGCCTACTGCCGCGGGTCAGCAGGGCAGCAGGATTTCCAATATCGTTCTGGATCAAGCTGCCGACGTATACACCACCTACTCAGCCGTAACACAGTGCCTGTCTGTGGATGGAACAATTGGCGCCACGGTCGACAACGTAGAATTTGAGAACATAATGACCGTTGGAATATGGGCTGATTCTGTTGCTGGGGCACCCACGAAGAAATTAACTCTGCGAAACAACCGAGTAGACAATGCTCTCGGTGACGGCTTTGCTCTAACTGGAACACTTGTTGATATCCTAGTACAGGGTAATATCCTAGAGAACACCGAAGATGACGCTATCGGCGTGCATGAGGACGCCAACGGATCACCGACTGGCGTAAATGTCGTTGGGAATATCGTCAGGGCCGCTAATGTCCGTAATTCAGCCGGCTCAACGCCTCATTGCTACCTGATTTTTGGTTCCGTAACCAACTTCACCCTCGATGGCAATACTTGTAATGGCAGCGTGGCTTCTGGAATAGCCATAAGTAATGATGGTGCCAGCCGTCCATCTCAGGGCAGCCTCACCGGGAATGTAGTCAGCAACGCGGGCATCACTGGGTCAAGCACGGCAGGGGTTCCTGGGGAGGGCTATTACATTATTGGTGCTGACCATGTTTCTCTTAGTGGAAACATTGCGTCAGCTTCGCGGGAGAGCGGTTTTTATGTTTTTAACAGCACGGATATCGCACTCAGCGGCAATACGTCGTACTTAAATGGTTTCGCTGGGTACACCATTGAAGCGAGCCAAATTGTTCCAGTAAGTGGAAACAACGCCACGGACAACGGTTCCGGTGGGACTACCCCATATGGATTCTTGATTATCAACGATGGGGCCGGAGCCGGTCAGTTTGTGGACAAGTTAACCATGGGTCTTAACACGGCGACCGACACGCGCTCCGGCGGTGTTAGAACGCAGACCTATGGATTCTTTATCGCAGGGGACAACTCGGGAGTCTTGCGCGTGGCATTCAACAACTTTCAGAACAATCTAACGGGAGCCCTTGGTGGATTAAATCCTCCTAGCCTGATGCGTTTTGAAAATGATGGCGATGTCACGATCAGTAGTCTTGTGGATGGCATCGTTATTCCGTACATGGCTCTCGGCAGTGGGCCTTTTCAACAGATTGCTCAACTTTTCGGCGCGTGGCGCTCACGTCTTAAACCAACAGATGAGCCTGCCGTACTCACCGACAGCGACCTGAATCAGTCATCGGTCTCAGTGAGTTCAGCCAGGCTTCTGATCCAAAATTCCTGCGTCAATGCGAATCCCGGTTCGCAAGTCGCGGAAACAATGAACGGTGGCAGTGTATCTCTCAATGTGACTTATTTTGGTGTCAGTGTAGGTTTGAACGGTACGGTATCCGTTGATGGCAACAGAACCAATGGTAGCTATAGGGCCACAGGCCCTTGTGGCAGCGATGGTGGAATGTGGACGGAACAAAAAATGCCTCAGATAGGAGGCGCCTATTCAGGCACGCTCACGAGCAACTCAAGCCCGACGCAACATATTCCAGTACAAGGAACTATCGCTGCTGACGCGAGTTATGAGCTGTCAGGAAATACCGCAATTAGCTCTGTCTGCTTCAATAACTTGACGTTTACGGGTTTTCAGGTTGGAGCTGCCGCAACACTTACAGGTACGGACTCATTCGGCCGCACGGTTTCGTTCGAGTTGATGTCGAACGATAGCTCTTCTAGTAATTTGACCGGAACATACCACGTGAATAGTGGCCCGTGCGCAGGCGATGCAGGTAGCGTCACATTGACGAAAATAGACTCCGTATTGACTATTCCGACTGGAACGAACCGTTGAGAATATCCGCAGGAGTGGTTCCCAATCTATACGCGAAACTATTTGCTATTCCGCAGGGCGCAGGCCGACCTCGATAAGCTGGCGCAATCACGTCACAGGAGATTTCTCACAATTCTAAAAGCGATCCAAGTATCTATGAATATCGGTCCTAAAGTTCTGACGCTTGGCGATCTTCGAGGAACGCTTCACGCGCACGCTCCACGACCCAATCGGCAACTGGGTAAGCACGACCATGTAGTGATTCAAAGGCTATTGCTATGTCGGAAAGAATTTGGCTGGTGTTAATAGGCGGCGCGGAATTCTTTTCGAATGGCTCTGCCGGTGGCATTTCCAACAGAGGGTGATGAGATTCTCTTCAGCATCGTGCCCCAATTGACTTCTCGGAGTGATGTGGTGGACTTCCAGCCCGACATTTGAGCCGCACGTTTGGCAGCGCCATCCATCCCGCTTCAAGACGGATCGATGCAATAAGGAATACTCCTTTGGGCGAAGGCGGACTCGCGGGCGTTTAGAAATGTTCACGACGCTGCGGCGATACTCTCAAGGAATTTCTGTTGCTCCGAAGAAGAAAGCAGCCCGAACAGCCGACCTAACGCAAGCCGTAACGGCTTCATATCACCGCTCTCCAGGTTGGCTCCGGCCAAAAAGTCCGCACAGATCATCTCCAAGCAGTAGCCTCTGGATTTGTCACTCCCTAGCATCAATGCAGCCGTCTCGAGCGCCCGCTCTAGTACCGGCAGTTGGCTCTTGTACAGCTTGAAGTAGATGATCTCCCAAGGCTCGGTTTCCTGCCCGGTCAGGTGTTTTTCGACCTCTCGTTTGAATTCTTCTCTAGGTAGCTCCCTGGCTTTGTGCACCCAGGGTGCACAATCAAAGTTCTGACCTTCTCTACGAGCCACCTTCACCAATTCCCTTGCCTTGGTCCACCCCATCCAGTTGAGATCTGTCTTCGGTATCCGCGGCAAATGCTCATGAATAGCCATGAGGTAGTAAGCCTTTCGCCGCGATTCCGGGAACTTCTGCTCTAGGTATTCGTCAAACGACCGCAGATTGTCTAGCCGCCAGTACTGACCTGCCCTAACCTCACACAAGTACTGCCCAAGCTCGACAAAGCGCACATCCCGCTCCTGGTCCGAGCTCTTTTCCCACGCCAAGATCTCATCGATCTTCGACAGTACAAGCGAGGCTCGTTTGGAGTTGAGCTTTGGCGACACCTGAGGCCTTCCGTTAGTCGTCAAGCTGGTCAAGCCAATCAAGATCGCTGGCTCCCGGTCGGCGGATGAGTTTCGAAGCGACTAACTGCTGATCACCTAGGCACAGACCCAGTTGGGGGCAGCTGACACAGCCGTTTTGTGGGAAGCGGATGCCGCTATGCGGCGGAAACTGACTTGCCTCAATCTGGCTGACGGTTGACTCAACCACTTGCGCGTATTCCTGGCGTTGCTTGTCGGTGATGGTGGCCTTGAGATATTGAATCTCGGAAAAGCGCTTGCGTACAAAAGCCACAACGGCAACATCAGAGATCCCACTCATCCAGGAGTAGCAGGTCAGCTGCGGATCAAGAGCCAGCAACCCGTCTGGTTCTTCGGGATACCGCGCCGTGGTTGTCTTCCATTCGAGCAAACAAGGCTTGCCGTCGAGATCTCCCAGGGCATCGATGTAAGCTACGAATTGGCTTCCGCTGGGAAGCGATCGGAGCAGCTTAACCTGCATGTTCTTCTGTGGATGGCGAACCTGAATACGATTACCTTGGGCCAGTCGTTCAAGTAACTGAACCCCTTGACGAAATATCCTCTCCCAACTGTCTCCGCGGGAATATTCAAGCTGAGCGTCTTGGTGTTTGCTCCATTCCTCAAACAACACTGCAGCGCTATCCTCGCGTGCAAAGAAAGCAGCGAGCGCTTGCTCAAAGCAGCGGCCGAAGAGCAAAGCCGGGCGATTGTCCTTCTCTCTCCAGCCATCGAGATAGTGATACCGATAGCTTCGTGGGCAGCGAAGATACGAAGCGATTTGGGTGTAGCTGTAGGTCATTGACCGGCTTCCTGGCTCGTCGCTGGAGCGAATTCTTCCCAATCGGCCGTGGGAGCAAATCCGTCGAAATTCAGAAAGGAATGACCATTCAACACGGTGTGTGAGACGCGGACAATTCCTTGAAGGCCGAGCAATGCTTTTTCGTCGAGTTCGTCTCGACCGAGCAGATCGGTGTTATAGCCGAAATCTCGGAGGAACCAGCTGAGCCGCCAGAGTGCTTTGGGTGTGCAATAGATCCGGCCAGTGAGTGAATGGCCGTGGTGCTGTTTTGGTTCGAGAACCGCCAAGCGCAGGAGGTAAAAAGGTCTGGTGGGATGCCAGCGATAGAACGCCCGATCCACTCGGACCAGGAAGACACCTTCAAGCTCATCGGAGCTGTTTCTGCTTTCGCGATGCAAGCCAGGAATATGGCGCTTCATGAGCTGACCTCCGAAGGTGTCGCATAGCTGTTGAGCTTGCAGAGAAGGGCGGGTCGGTCTTTGACGGCCCAATCGCTCAGGTCCGCAATGAAGGTTTCAATCTGCTCTCGAGTGGCATCGCGCAGGTTAGGGGTACCGCAGGAATCGGCGGCATAAGCTTTGACCAAGTTGGCGTCGAGTTGGTGTTGGCGGATCAGAAGGCAGAGGCGATCGCGGAGACGCGGCGGTGCGGAATGGCTGTTGCCGTTCGCTCCTGCAGCGGAGGATCCATTCCGGCTGGACTGAGTGGACGGTACTTTAGGCGTCCAGCCGAGCTCCTCGACCGAGCAGAGACCAATGCCATAGGCTTTGCGAAGCGCACGATTGACCGCACGGGTTTCGGCGACGCGCATTTCGGCGCCGCGAACGAGCGGAGAGACATTGGACGGGTCGGCGTCGCCGTAACCAGTAAATCCACTGGATCCCCGTGATTTGTAAACAGTCGCCTTGAACACCCAACGGTTGACCGAAGGCTCTGAGGCCCGCTGTTGCAACGTTGTTCGGATGCCCTGACAGCGATTCTGTTGAGCAATGTGGAGAAGGCCCGCATGGGTTACATACCAGCTGTCACCTAGGAGCGTTACCTCCCCAGTCGCGAGACAGAGTCCGTGAACGTGCGTTAGAGTTTTCAACGTACATCGCGCTACCATTGAGAGTCGACCCCACCTAGCCCGTGCCTCAGACAGATTTCGGCGAAACAGTTCGTCTCTTGATCCCGCAGTTGTAATCATGGCGTTCCGTGGAGTCGATTTCTTCATTGCGCTCGGCCAGGCTTCAAATGTAAAAAGGCTGTGTTCGTGGAGATCTTGCGTATCTGCATATAGATATAGTATCCGTATAGAGATAACCTGTCAAGTGTACCTACATCTCGAAAAGCACGATCGGTCGACTGGGTTGCCGTAGGCCGAAGAATTAGGGAACTACGTGGTTTGGACTTAACACAGGAAGAATTTGCCAACCGCATAGGGGTGAGCCAAAACTATTTGTCCACAGTGGAGCATGGTAGGGTCCATGTAGGAGCAGAGATACTCTTGAACATTGCGAGAGAATTTGGAAGGTCGATCGAGTGGCTGCTGACTGGTGAAGATCAAAAGTAGGAACCTCGCTGTCCGTATCGGCACCCAAAGTGAACCTTCCCTGCCAACAAAAAGACGAACTGCAGGCATAACTTCTGGCTTTTTATTTCTCTGGACATCGATGAGTTTTTAGGAGCAAGGTAAATATATGGGCAAATGGACATCTCATTTGCTCATTTCGTGAGCCACGGAAGGTTCCGAATCGTTAGAAGGGCGATAAAGGTTGTGGTAGGCGGGAAGAATCGGCTTCGCTTGAGAATTATGGAGGCAACTACTTGTCCTCAACAAAATCGGTGCAAAGAGCCACAGAATCCGCAATGTCTCAATTGATCGGGTTGGACTTCCTTAATGAGAAAATGACTGAAGAAGTTTATGAGACTGGCGGCAAGGTGTTCCCGAACGGCCGCTGTATTGAGCTCTTTCGGGACCAGACCGGTCAACTTACTTTATTGGACGCGACGGATAATAGCCTTCGACAAAGAATTGAATACGAAGGTCAAACTTATGTGCCCCCAATAATTCACCCATCATTGGCGGAAGCTCTGCGATTACCCGCGGGACGAACGCGCGATTCAACTGCGAATAACTTCAAACAAATTTGTACTCTTTTTATGGAACGCGGAATTTCCGACCAAGCTGCAAAAGGATTGAATTCCTCCGATCAATTTCCGCTTCTCGGGATAGCTAGTTCCAATATTGGTAGTCAACCGAGCTAATGCTGAGCGAGGGGAAACGGCTTCAAAGGATGCCCTTACGGCAGCCAGTCCCACGTCCGATTAAGGTTCACATAGCCGGGTAAGCAGAAGAGGCTAGGACAAGAGAGACGAAATTACAAAACGAACTCGGACAACCCCTTTTGATTCAGCTGAACATGCAAATGCGACGTCCTGGATTCGAAGCGGCGGCTTTTGAGCACCTCCAGAGGATGCCGCTGGCGACGCCTAAAAAGCTATAGGCCGTTGGGCAGAAGTCCGAAGACGTCGAGCTCTGTTTGTGTGCCAATGTACACCTTTCCATTCGCAATCGTGGGAACGGTGAACTTTACTGTCGTTCCGGCTTTGTCCCGGTCGCTAGCGGCCTGGGAGCTGTTCCAGAGCTCTGTGTGCAGGTTCGTTGCGTCGTAGGCGTGCAGTATTGCGGCGGCAGAAGAAGACGAGGGGCGCTGGATGGCCCAGAGAATACCGTTGCTGCTGATGGCGGCCGAAAGCGCAGGCGTAGTTCCCGGGAATGAGAACGATTCGCTCGAGCTCGACGATGGGGTGGTTTGAAACTGATCGGCCAACGTCGAGAATTGAAATGCACTCAGAGGACCGCCGGAGGCCGCAGCGTACAGTATGTCTTGCCAGAAAAGGCCTGTCGAATAGATTCCATTGCTGCCCAAGGTGAAGCTCTGCACGATCTGCGAGTTGTTCGAAGAGTTGTAGTGGCCGAGATTGTCACGATTGACCACGTACAGCGTTCCCCCTTTTCCGCCGCCCACAACCAGGTGGGGGAATGGGCCGCTCGTCTGATCCACCAGAATCGCCGCTCCCCCGCCCCCTAAATCTAAGTCGTCGGCTGCCAAGGTGTCCTGATCGTAAGGCGTGAACCAGTCGGCGACCGATAGTCCGCCGGAAGTGCTGAGTTTCAGGAAGGTGTCGCCGTAGTTTCTTCCGCCTGTGGTGTTGGCATTGAAGTCGCCGTTGCCGCTAAACAGGAAGATGTTGCCCTGTGAATCCACAGCCGGGCCGCCGCCCGACATCCAGATGCCGCCCCGCCCTCCGTCCCGAGTGTCGTTGAAGACGGTGACCTGCGCCAGGGTGGATGCGGAATAGCCGATCATCCATCCGTGATAGGGATCGGTGTCGAGGAACCCGGCCCACGAAACGTAGATCACTCCATCCAACAGCAGCAGCGCAGGACGCTGCTTCTGCATGTTGGCCTTGAAGCTGATCGTGCCGTTGGAATTGTCGTAGCCCGTGCCTGCGATGGATGCCGAAATTACGACCGGAGAGCCGGGACGTTCTTGTCCTGTGGTGATATCCATAGCGTGCAGCCTTTGGACGACAGTGTGATTGCTGGAATTTTCTGACATCGCAACCAGGTAGATGGTCTGCGAGGATAGATCGATAACGGGTGTGCCCGTGATGCCCACAACCGGCCCCAAGGCATTGTCGTTTTCCAGATCCGCGTATGGCGCGACCACCTCCCCGCTGGGAATCAGGCTCACTTTGGAGGTGGACCACACACGATTGCATCCCGTCGCGTCCGCATCGAAAGCATACAGGCTGTCGTTTTCTGTGGCGGCGAAGACAACGTTGTGCTGTACGCCGCCGATCAGTACATTTGCCGCCCAAAGGGGCTGCGCAAAGACCCAGCCGTCGACGGGGCAGGAGAACAGTTTTCCAAATGTGCTGCTCGCTACGTTTTGCGTGGTCAGCGCATATTCCTGGGAATTCACGCCGGAGCGTGCGACGTCATTTCGCCAGGTGGTCACGCCGGAGAGATCGGTGACGCCAATCAGGGCGGACGCGCTCTTGGTTCCGTTGGCTTTGCTGGTCGCAGTGATCGTGTAGACGCCCGCCGACGTTGCGGTGAACGTGGCGGAGGAAATCGTTTGGTTGCTCAGGGAACCGCCCGAGGCGCTCCAGGTGATTCCCGCGTTGGAAGAATCGTTCTGCACGCTGGCGGTAAGCGAGAGCGGTTGTGTCACGGTCGTTCCGCCGCGCACCGGCGTCATCGTCACCGTGATCGATGGCGCGCTGACCGTGAACGTCACGCCATTGCTGGTCTGTCCGCCGACAGTTACGACCACGTTGCCCGTCGTCGCGCCGCTTGGCACCGGGACCACGATACTTGTGTTACTCCAGCTCGTCGGCGTCGCCGCCGTTCCGTTGAATCTGACGCTGCTCGCCCCTTGGTTCGACCCAAAGTTTGTTCCCGTGATCGTCACCGGAGTGCTCAGGGCACCCGAAGTCGGCGAAAGGCTGGTGATGCTCGGCGCTGCGCCGCTATCTCCGCCTGCAGCCTTGAATGCGGCCATATCCACGATCCAACTCCTTGAAGCCGCCAGTTTCCAGGTAGCGGCGATTGAGCCTGCTGTAGCCTGAATTATGTCTTCGTCGGCATATCCGGCGGCGTTTCCGAGGTCCACGCGCTTGGTGAAGCCTGTGCCAGGTGTGAACGTATCTCCGCCTCCGGACGAATCATCCACACCACATGAGAAGATCAAGTCGCCATTGGCCGTCGTTGTCGCCGTGCCGCTCGTGAGGCTGGTGCCCGTTCCTTGATTACCCGCTGCCGCATCGAGGGCGGACGCTGCCGCCAGGCCGCTGTATTCGTGAATCCCGATCCCGAGATAGCCCACCGGCCCCCCAAAGTTCAGGGTGACCGTATTCCAAGTGCCTCCCTTCGCATTTGTGGCGTACAGGATGGCGCATTCCTGATCGTTCACTGGATCGAACGTCGAGACGGCTTTGCTGTAGGTGTTCCCCTGACTATCGGTGGCGGTAATCGTCGGGTTCACGTCACCGTAGCTCACACCGACGACAATTGCGTTGCTGCTTGTAGTGGCTCCGGGGAACGTGGCGCTGAAGGAAGTGTAGACCTTTCCTGTCATATCGCTGTTCGAGGCCTGTTGGACGTGGGTAATCGTTCCGGAGGAGCTCACCGTGACACTGGAGGAGCCGGTGTCGGGAGTCCCGTCGCTGTCGGTCGCCGTCACCGTGATGGTGTGAGACCCCACACTCAATGCGGACGTGTTCAGTGCATAGGAATAGCCCACGTTCGGACAGCCCGGCCGACCGGGATAGACTGCACAAACATCGGCGCGGCTTATCCCGTAGGTCGGGGTGCCCACAACCGTCCCATCCACCTTGACCTGCACGCTGCTGATCGCGCTTCCCACGACCGAGGCGTTGTCCAACGCCCACCCGGAAACCGTCACTGTGCCTGATACTGCCGATCCTTGCGCCGGTCCATCAATGTAAACAGTTGGCGGCGGGGTCTGCACATTCACCGTGACACTGGAGGAGCCGGTGTCGGGAGTCCCGTCGCTGTCGGTCGCCGTCACCATGATGGTGTGAGACCCCACACTCAATGCGGAGGTGTTTAGGGAATAGGAATAACCCACGTTCGGACAGCCCGGCCGACCGGGATAGACTGCACAAACATCGGCGCGGCTTATCCCGTAGGTCGCGGTGCCCACAACCGTCCCATCCACCTTGACTTGCACGCTGCTGATCGCGCTTCCCACGACCGAGGCGTTGTCCAACGCCCACCCGGAAACCGTCACGATGGTCGATACCGCCGACCCTTGCGCCGGTCCATCAATGTAAACGGTCGGCGTCGGGGTCTGCACATTCACCGTGACACTGGAAGAGCCGGCGTCGGGAGTTCCGTCGCTGTCGGTCGCCGTCACCATGATGGTGTGAGACCCCACACTCAATGCGGACGTGTTCAGAGAGAATGAATAACCCACGTTGGGGCAGCCGGGCCTGCCGGGATAGACCGCGCAGACATCGGCGCGGCTGATGCCGTAAGTCGCAGTCCCCACGACCGTCCCATCCACCTTGACCTGCACGCTGCTGATCGCGGTTCCCACTACCGAGGCATTGTCCACCGCCCACCCAGAAACCGTCACCGTGCCTGATACCGCCGACCCTTGCGTCGGTCCATCAATGTAAACAGTTGGCGGCGGGGTCTGTACATTCACCGTGACACTGGAGGAGCCGGTGTCGGGAGTTCCGTCGCTGTCGGTCGCCGTCACCGTGATGGTGTGAGTGCCAACACTCAATGCGGACGTGTTCAGCGCATAGGAATAACCCACGTTGGGACAGCCGGGTCTGCTGGGATAGACGGCGCAGACATCAGGACGGCTGATCCCGTAAGTCGCAGTTCCCACCACCGTCCCATCGACCTTGACCTGCACGCTGCTGATCGCGGTTCCCACTACCGAGGCATTGTCCACCGCCCACCCAGAAACCGTCACCGTGCCTGATACCGCCGACCCTTGCGCCGGCGCATCAATGTAAACCGTCGGCAGCGGGGCCTGAGCCATCGTCGGAAGGCTCGACGAGATCAAACAGAGCGCACCAAAGATACTGGTACAGAATTCCTTCAACATAGCAACCGTCATGGTCTCATGGGCAGGGTTCGAGTCCGTCACGCTTTTCAAATCATTGTCGGTGGAGGAACTAGCGGAACCAACGTAGGAGTAGATGTGCAAATTTCATACTGCCGCGAACGTGAACCTGCCCGACCAACAACTCGTTCCGCAAGCCAGAGGGGGGATTTGTGTTCCTTCCGCGAACTTCGTTCGCAAAATCCAAATTGATTGAATAACGGCGTCGGCGGGCTCGATCAAAAACCACGCTTCCGTCCGTCTGGAGAAATCATCAGATAATTCAACTCTGGCAACTAGGTCAACGCGTGACGGTAACAGAAGCCGAGCCGGTGTCGGGAGTTCCGTCGCTGTCGGTCGCCGTCACCGTGATGGTGTGAGACCCCACGCTCAGTGTGGATGTGTCCAAGGAATAGGAATAACCCACGTTCGGACAGCCCGGCCGACCGGGATACACCGCACAGACATCAGGACGGCTGATGCCGTAAGTCGCCGTGCCCACAACCGTACCGTCCACCTTGACCTGCACGCTGCTGATCGCGGTCCCCACTACAGAGGCGTTGTCCACCGCCCACCCAGAAACCGTCACCGTGCCGGATGCCGCCGACCCTTGGGCCGGCGCATCAATGTAAACGGTCGGCAGCGGGGTCTGCACATTCACCGTGACACTGGAGGAGCCGGTGTCGGGAGCTCCGTCGCTGTCGGTCGCCGTCACCGTGATGGTGTGAGACCCCACGCTCAATGCGGAGGTGTTCAGCGAATAGGAATAACCCACGTTCGGGCAGCCCAGCCTGCCGGGATAGGCTGCACAGACATCAGGACGGCTGGTGCCGTAGGTCGCAGTCCCCACGACTGAGCCATCGACCTTAACCTGCACGCTGCTGATGGCGCTTCCCACCACAGAGGCATTGTCCACCGCCCACCCGGAAACCGTAACTGTGCCTGATACCGCCGACCCTTGCGCTGGTCCATCAATGTAAACAGTTGGCGGCGGGGTCTGCACATTCACCGTGACGCTGGAGGAGCCGGCGTCGGGAGTCCCGTCGCTGTCGGTCGCCGTCACCATGATGGTGTGAGACCCCACGCTCAATGCTGACGTGTTCAGCGCATAGGTAAACCCTACGTTCGGGCAGCCCAGTCTGCCGGGATACACCGCGCACACATCCGCCCGGCTGATCCCGTACGTCGCTGTTCCAACGACCGTGCCATCGACCTTAACCTGCACGCTGCTGATGGCGCTTCCCACCACAGAGGCATTGTCCACCGCCCATCCTGAAACCGTAACGACGCCCGATACCGCCGACCCTTGCGCCGGTCCATCAATATAAATAGTTGGCGACGGAGTCTGCACGTTCACGGTGACGCTAGAAGAGCCGGTATCGGGAGCGCTGTCGGTCGCCGTCACCATGATGGTGCGAGATCCCGCGCCCAATGCCGACGTGTCCAGCGCATAGGAAAATCCCACGTTCGGGCAGCCCGGCCTGCTGGGATACACCGCACAGACATCGGTGCGGCTTAACCCGTAGGTCGCGGTTCCCACGACCGACCCATCGACCTTGACCTGCACGCTGCTGATCGCGCTCCCCACCACAGAGGCGTTGTCCACCGCCCATCCTGAAATCGTAACGGTCCCTGATACCGCCGACCCTGACGCCGGCGCATCAATGTAAACGGTTGGTGGCGGGGTGCCATTGAGGTAGTTTTCCAGGTACGTGAAGCCGTTCGTCGTGATCGTATTCGCCACGGTCGTGTCGGCTGCGCTGAACCCATACTTCGCCTTCCATGCGTCCGGAAGTCCGTCGTGTGCGGTCGACGTGCACGGCGTTCCCGGATCGATGACCGGGTAGGCTGTACTCGAGCTGGCCGTAGGAATGCTTCCGATGCTGTAGTTTCCATTTAGGTAGTCGGTGAGGATGCGTGTGTCGTACGAGTCGCGCATATTGACCCAATTCCCGAGGCAGTCCAAGCGTTGCGAAGCGCCCACGCCAACAGGTATCACTGTATCCAGAGTATTCACATCGTCGGTAGCAATCGGGAACGTGGTGTTGGGCAGAGGCGCTGATCGCTGCCAACTCGAGCGTACCGCGCCAGTTTCACTTCCATTCTCGCCGCTGACTTCCGACGCCATCGCCCACTGATCGCCCGCGGAGCTCGCTTGGTGCGGACCGACGTTGCCCGCAAGATAAAGCGTGGGCGTGCCCGTTGAGGTATCGCCGCCGGAAGTGCTGTTCGATATTTGAAACTCGTGGATGCCAGCGTCCGTCGACGGGCCAGCCTTGAACTTGTTTGCGATGGCGTCTGCCTGCAGTCCGCCCAGGCCTTCGAAAGCATAGAAGACCCAGTCGTAAACGACATTGTTCACAAAGCGCGTGGTTTTATTCTTCAGCAGCGGATTGCGATGATCGATATGCGCGAAGAGTGTGTGATGAATGTCGATATCGGTCATGCTGTCGGCCGTTCCATTCACGTTGCCGGTCATAAAACCGGTCGAGTGCGGCTGAATGCTCTCGCTTATGATGGACCATGAAGTCGTGTAGCTGCGCGTCACGCCCGACGTGCCGCTGTTGTTGTAGGGGCTGATGTCTTTGTTATCCGACCAGCTCATCGAGACGTGATCGAGCATCACGTTGTAGACGTTGCCATTTCCCACCCAGAGGCACATCACGCCGGTGAGCGGGCCCGGAGAGTGGGTTGAGCTATTGCCGACGCGCACGCGGATATAGCGGATGATCACATCGTGCGTTTGAACGAACATGTCATTGTCGCCGCCGCGGATCAGGTGACCATCAATCTCAATTCCGCCGCCTGGAGCGGATTGGCCCGCCACCGTCAGGTAGGGATTTACGATGCGGATGCCGGTGGCCAATGTAATAATCCCGGCTACTCGGAAAATGCAGGTGCGCGCGCCCGAGCCTTCTGCACAGGATCGAAAACTTCCGGCGCCGGAATCATTCAGATTGGTTACCTCCATCGTTTGGCCGCCACGCCCACCAACCGATGCTGCACCGCCTCCCTGGGCGCCAGGAAAGGCTGGAAGCGGGCCCGAAGTAGATTGAGCTCTTCCGCTGCCGGCGATTGAAAGCGCGCCAGCGATCAGCAGCGCTGCCAGCGCTGCCCGTGTATTCCGAGCTCGGCTCGTCGCTTGCTCGAGTAACGCGAGTTTTCTTCCCACAGAGAGGATACTCCGTGTGGAAGAAACTACAGGGAATACCGTAGGTCTAATACTGTACGACAGTACAAAAAAGGGTAGCGGGTTCTATGTACGCCTCCGCCCGTTCGATTACCTCCAGGATTCGAAGTCGGCGGCTTGAGTGCCTCCAGAGGATGCGCCTTGGCCACCCTTCACGCTTCCTACTAATGAGGATAGAGAAGTAGTAGCCGGTTCTTTGGTGAGCCGCAGTGGACGTATCCAGAGAAAAGGAATAACCCACGTTGGGACAGCATGGCCGGCCGGGATAGACCGCGCGGCAGTTCGCTTCTATCTTAATGATCTCTTAATACTACGGTACGTAATTTCCGCCCACGTTAGCTTGATGACCACGTTCCCCGTGGTCAACGAGCTCAACCCATCTCCGCAAAAATTGTGAGGAGGCCGCCGTGAAAGTGAAACTTCTACTTGCTCTTGCATTGGTGTTAGGCCTCGCAGTTACCGCACGATCAGATAGGGACGATCGAGACAGGGATCAGCACGATCAGGACGGTCGCGAAAGTGAACACCACGAGGAAAGCAGAAATACTCCGGTCGGTCTGGTCGGAGTGATCCCAATTCCAGGCGCCGCGATTACGAGCGCGGACATTGCGTGGGGGGATCCAGGAACCGAGAGATACTATTTCACTGATAGGTCAAACTCTTCGGTGGACATCATTGATGCCGAGGACGATGTGTTTGTCGGCCGTGTGACAGGCTTCGTTGGAAATCCTCCGGCGCCCAACACGGGTGGTGGAACTGCAACAACAAATGGGCCCGGACCAAACGGCGTACTCGTCACGGCAGACAGGAAACTTTGGGCAGGCGACGGCAATAGTCAGGCCCAAGTGGCTGACGCCGATCCAAACTCTCCAAATTACTTGAAACTTCTCACCCCAGCGGGAATCAGCACCGCCATTGCCGCTTGCGACGGTGGGAGCAATACGACTCATTATTGCGGCCGCGCGGACGAGCTGGGGTACGATCCGAAGGATAAAATTATTCTCATTGCAAATAATGCGCCACTCTCGAAGATGGCTCCGCATGGTCCTATAGACCCGTATGCCTCCTTCATTGATGCCAAGAGCTTCAAAGTCCTTGGCCACGTCTCATTTCCAGGCGCCGGAGGTTTGGAACAGCCCATCTGGGATCGCGAAAAACAGAAATTTCTCATCACGGTGCCAGGAGCAACGAATGCTGCGGGCACGGCGGTCACACTCCAGCCCTCAATTCAGGTCATCGACCCCATCTCCATGAAGTCGGAAAAGACTTACTTCATTGATTGTGCAGCCGTCGCCGGCACCGTGAGCGCCAGTATTACGGGAATCGCGATCGGACCTTTCGAGCATATCTTGGTCTCGGCCTGCGGCTTTCCGATCGTGCTGACTCTGAACGCCACAACGAGTAAGATCCACGTCCTCAACGTCACCAAGAATGTGGGCGGCGGGGACGAAGTTTGGTTTAATCCAGGCGACAACCGGTTCTATGTCACCGGAGCCCTCAACGGCGTTTCCGGACAGACGCAGCAGCTCGGCGTCATCGACGCGGAAGACGGCAGTTTTCTTCAGAATGTGTCGCAGTTTGGCTTGCGGGGGAAGAACCCCGCGGCCTTCGCGGAGAACAATCACATCTTTACAATCCAGCAGATCAACACAGCAATACGAGACAACAATCCGAACCCGACTCCGGATGACAGTGTGTGCGCGAAGTTTGGCTTCAACCGCACAGGCTGCATCGCCATCTTCGAGCACAAAGAGGCCCAGTAAGGCGTTTGGGCTGACGGGACTCTTGCTGAAATTTGGCAATCCACCAAAGGGAAGTACGGGTGCGGCGAAACAATCAGCGTGATTTATGTTGAAAATCGCCTTATCGGGAGCGGAGTGGCACTGGGTCGAGTTTTCGAGAGCACGCCTCTATTTTCAGGAGCACGCCTCTAGAGGATGCTCGGCCAACCCATCACGCATCTCGTTTATTCCAGATAATGGAAGAACTGGTCACCGGTATTTTCGGTGAGCTGTTGCGTACCCCTAAAAAGCGAGAGGCCGCGCGAGCGGCCTCTAGGGTGGGGTTGGATTATATTTGGTATCACGCCCGGCAACTAGGTCAATGCGTGACGGTAACAGAAGCCGAGCCGGTGTCGGGAGTTCCGTCGCTGTCGGTGGCCGTTACCGTGATGGTGTGACTCCCGGCGCTCAACGTGGACGTGTTGAGGGAAAAGGAATAACCCACATTCGGGCAGCCGGGCCTGCCGGGATAGACTGCACAGACATCAGGGCGGCTGATGCCGTAGGTCGCAGTTCCCACGACTGAGCCATCGACCTTGACCTGCACGCTGCTGATCGGGGTTCCCACTACCGAGGCGTTGTCCACCGCCCACCCAGAAACCGTGACGGTGCCTGATACCGCCGACCCTTGCGCCGGCGCATCAATGTAAACCGTCGGCAACGGAGTCTGCACATTCACCGTGACGCTAGAAGAACCAGAATCGGGAGTCCCGTCACTGTCGGTCGCCGTCACCATGATGGTGTGAGACCCCACACTCAATGAGGACGTGTTGAGGGAATAGGAATAACCCACGTTCGGACAGCCGGGCCTGCCGGGATAGACTGCACAGACATCAGGACGGCTGATGCCGTAAGTCGCAGTTCCCACGACTGAGCCATCGACCTTGACCTGCACGCTGCTGATCGGGGTTCCCACTACCGAGGCGTTGTCCACCGCCCACCCGGAAACCGTCACCGTGCCTGATACCGCCGACCCTTGTGCAGGCGCATCAATGTAAACCGTCGGCAACGGAGTCTGCACATTCACCGTGACACTGGAGGAGCCTGAGTCGGGAGTTCCGTCGCTGTCGGTCGCCGTCACCATGATGGTGTGAGATCCCACACTCAATGCGGACGTGTTGAGGGAATAGGAATAACCCACGTTCGGGCAGCCGGGCCTGCCGGGATAGACTGCACAGACATCAGGGCGGCTGATGCCGTAGGTCGCAGTTCCCACGACTGAGCCATCGACCTTGACCTGCACGCTGCTGATCGGGGTTCCCACTACCGAGGCGTTGTCCACCGCCCACCCAGAAACCGTGACGGTGCCTGATACCGCCGACCCTTGCGCCGGCGCATCAATGTAAACCGTCGGCAACGGAGTCTGCACATTCACCGTGACGCTAGAAGAACCAGAATCGGGAGTCCCGTCACTGTCGGTCGCCGTCACCATGATGGTGTGAGACCCCACACTCAATGAGGACGTGTTGAGGGAATAGGAATAACCCACGTTCGGACAGCCGGGCCTGCCGGGATAGACTGCACAGACATC
>Ga0206939_10045_pt1 | contig 35875 bp, 23 predicted proteins | sample Alteio_BWOrgHeat_10_FD_152921 | JGI IMG/M metagenome (GOLD analysis project Ga0206939, IMG submission 152921) | Enriched cells from forest soil in Barre Woods Harvard Forest LTER site, Petersham, Massachusetts, United States -... | ecosystem: Environmental > Terrestrial > Soil > Temperate forest >... | reverse complement strand
CGGAGGACTGCCGGTTTTGCAAGTACCGACGGTACTGAAGGTCTCGCGAACGTAGCTGAGAGTTCCGTTGAGATCGTCGACGAAGATGTTGCCGGAGGCTCCGTCAAGAACCGGTGAATTCAGGGCATTGGCGGCATCGATATCGAAAGGCCAAGGGCTGGTGGTGACTTCGCTTGGCGCCGCGCCGGTGATGCCGAAGACGTTTACGAATTTGTGGAGCGCGCTGACATCGTCGCCGACATAGAGCGCGTCGTGCGTGTAGTCGTAGAAGGGCGATGAGCCGGTGTCGGCGCTGGCGTTGGCGAAGGTGATGGAAATCATGCATGCGCCGGTTGCGGGGCATGACGTCCATGAGGTCGTCGTGGTTGGGTTGACGGCGGTGCCGATCGCGCCGCCATCATTGGCATTCCATTTTAAGAGGTGCAGGATCGCACCAGCGCCGCCATTGTTTTCGATGAAGGCGACTTTAGTGCCGTCGACGGAGAGAATCGGGGATGTAGCGACGGTGCCTGTCGTCTTGCCGCCGGTGGCGTTGAGATTTGTGTTGTAGGACCAGTAGACCGCTGGGCCAGTGGCGCCGGTACAAAAGCCGGTTCCGGCCGTGTTGGAGTAAAGCTTGTTGTAGGCGACGATGCTGGCTTGAGTGCTCTTGCCGGCGAGATTTGTGGGGAAGACGACGAAGTCTTTGGTGCAATCGGGAGTGGCGGTGGTGTCGAAAGAAAATTTGGCGGGGTAGACGGGGAACCATGTGGTGCCGTTGACGGGGACGCCAGTCGAACCGCCTGCACCGAGCGAGGTGCCCCAGTCTCGCTCAAAGGAGACTGCGCGCTCGGGCCCGTGCCAGGGGCCGCCGCGAAAGCGGAAGGGGGCGCGGGCCCAGTCGGCGCCAGGGCCGTCGTTGGCGGAATTTTCAAAACGGCGTGATTCGGCTGATTCGCGGTCGTCGAAGGTTGCGCGTGAGTTGGATACAGCGCGCGATTCGTTCATTTCGCCGCGGCGGATTTTTTGCTGCCAGTAGCGCGGCTCTTGCTGCACCTTCCATGCGGTGGCCCAGGTGGATGGGCGCGAGTAGAGCAGATGGTGGTGGGTCCAGTCTTCGACGGAGGAAACGCGCTGACGGGGAATTTGAGCGGCGCCGATCAGGATGAAAACGGAAGCGACGAGCACGCTTGCGGGGACGAGAAATCTGAGATGGCTCGGCGTCGAGCGAAGGCGGTTCAAGTTTTGTCTCTCCTGTTACACAACAACTTCGGGCCCGCCTGGAAGGTCCGGCACCGCGCGGGAAAATGCGCGGGCGGAATTGCGATTGCGATCGAGATTTAGAGTGAGTTTAGCGGAAGGGAGAAAGAGGGAAGGGAAGTTGTGCGAGGGGTTTTCTTAAAGCGTCACTATGGCGCGTGGAAGCGATCATCGACAGGGCAAATGCGCAGAAGAGATTCACCACTGAGGACGGAGAGTTCACAGAGGGGCGCGGTTAAGCGAATTGATTGAACGAATTTGCTAACTCAGTCAAAAAGCAGATTCCGGGCTTCGCCCGGAATGACAATCCTTTAATTGAGCGCTGTACCCAACGGAGTGATGGAGTCACTACAAACGGTTCAGTGGAGGATGGCGGAGAAGGTGCCGTCGGTGATTTTGGCGGTGACGGATTCGATGTCGGGGGCTAGGGGGCGGTCTTCGACGACGCTGGGGGAGACGGCGCGGACGGCGGCGATGGCTTTTTTCGCGAGTGTGCCGGTTTGGAGTGGGGCGAGGAGTTCGATGCCTTGGGCGGCGCAGAGGAGTTCGATGGCGATGGTGTGGCGGAGATTTTGGAGCATGCGGCTGAGTCGGCGGGCGCCGCTCATGCCCATCGAGACGTAATCTTCCTGATTGCCGGAAGTGGAAATCGAATCGACAGAATGCGGAGTGGCGAGGGCTTTGTTTTCACTGGTGAGCGCGGCGGCGGTGACCTGCGCGATCATGAAGCCGGAGTTGAGGCCGGGCTCGGGCGTGAGAAATGCGGGAAGCATGCTGGTGAGGGGGTTGGTCATCTGCTCGATGCGGCGCTCGGAGATGCCGCCGAGAGTGGCGAGCGCGATGGCGACTTGATCGGCGGCCATGGCGAGCGGTTGACCGTGGAAATTGCCGCCGCTGATGATGTCGCCGGATGCGTTTTTGTCGCCGCCCTTGTTGCCGCCACGGGCGAAAACGAGCGGATTGTCGGTGGCGCTGTTGAGCTCGACGGCGGCCATTTCGCGTGCTTGCGCGAGCGAATCGCGGACGGCACCGTGGACTTGCGGAGTGCAGCGGAGGCTGTAAGCGTCTTGCACGCGCGGATCTTTGATCGAATCGCGATGCGATTCGCGGATCTGGCTGCCTTCGTTGAGATGAGCGAGATTGCGCGCGGTCATCGACGCGCCGGCGTAGGCGCGGGCGTGCATGATGCGGGAATCGAAGGCGCCGGGGCTGCCGCGGAGCGCGTCGAGCGAGAGAGCGGCGGCGACGTCGGCGGTGTCGGTGGCGATGTCAGCGTCGCGAAGCGCGAGGCTGAGTAACGCCAACATGCCTTGAGTGCCGTTGAGGAGCGAGAGGCCTTCTTTGGCTTCGAGCGCGACGGGCTTGATGTTGGCCTGGCGCATGGCGTCGGCGCCGGAGATGATTTCGCCGTTGCCTCCGCCGATGAGGGCGTGGCCTTCGCCGATGACGACTTGAGCGAGGTGCGCAAGCGGGGCTAGATCGCCGGATGCGCCGACGGAACCTTGCGACGGAATTACCGGATGAACTTTGGCGTTGAGCATGGCGCAGAGAACTTCCACGGTTTCAGGGCGGATGCCGCTGAGTCCTTTGGCGAGCGCGTTGGCTCGGAGGAGCATCATCGCGCGCGTTTCGGCTTCGCTGAGCGGAGCGCCGACTCCGCAAGCGTGAGAGCGAACGAGATTGATTTGGAGCTGGCGAACTTGCTCGGTGGAGATGCGGACGGAGGCGAGTTTGCCGAAGCCGGTGTTGATGCCGTAAGCGGTTTCGCCGCTAGAGACGACGCGGTCGACGATGGCGCGCGAGGCTTTCATGCGCTCGATGGCGTCGGGGGCGAGCGAGACTTTCGCGCCGTGGAGCGCGACGTCGTAAAGCTGCGCGAAGGTGAGGTCGTTGCCAGTGAGCTGGACGGCTGCGGGCGCGGTCATGCGTTACTCCGGTCTGGGTTCGGGACATTCAGGTGAAGCCGGACATCGCGATATTTCGGCGGTAGAGATTTGGGGCGGCCGTTGCGGCCGCAGATGACGTGCGTGGTGTAGCCGGTGGCGAGCAGGCAGGAGTTTTCGTCGAGGAAAATCTCGTAGGAAAATTTGACGACGCGATTGCGCCATTCGGCGATGCGCGTGCGGACGCGGATCACCTGGTCGTAGCGGGCGGGCTTTTCGTAACGGCAGTGGGCTTCGGCGACGACGATGTGGCAGTCGTCGTCGGTCTCCATCGTTTTGTAGTCGAAGCCGAGAGCGCGCATGGTTTCGACGCGGCCGACCTCAAACCAGATTAAGTAGTTGGAATGGTAGACGACACCCATCTGATCGGTTTCGGCGTAGCGCACCCGTAGCGTGGTGTCGTGATATTCGATGGTTCGCATGTCGTGGATTAGTCTTCGACTTTACTCTGCCAGACCGGCTTGCGTTTTTCCAGGAACGAGGCGACACCTTCCTTGAAGTCGGCGGAGCAGCGGATGCGTGCGTTTTCCATGATGGCGCGTTCGAGGTCGTGGTCGACGCTAGCGGCTGCGGCGGAAGTGAGGAGGTGTTTGGAGCGCGCGAGGCTGTTGGGGCTGGCGGCGATGAGTTCGGCGGTGAGTTCGTGGGCGCGCTTCATTAGATTTTCGGCGGGGACGACTTCGGTGACCATGCCGAATTCGCGGGCTTCTTGCGCGGTGATGATGCGGCCGGTGAGGAGGAGGTCGCGCGAGCGTTTTTCGCCAATCTGGCGCGTGAGGAAGACGGAGACGATCGCGGGGAGGAAGCCGATTTTTACTTCGGTGTAGCCGAATTTTGCTTCGGGGACGGCGAGGGTGAAGTCGCAGAGAGTGGCGATGCCGCAACCGCCGGCGTAGGCGGCGCCGTTGACGGCGGCGATTGTCGGGCGAGGGAAGGCCCAGACGCGGCGCAGAAGTCTTGCGATGCGACGGGAATCTTCCTGATTTTCGGCGGCGGTTTGCGTTGCGAGGGCGGCGAGTTTGTCGAGGTCCATGCCCGCGCAGAAGGCTTTGCCGGCGCCGGTGAAGATGACGACGCGCGTGGCGTGATTTTTTTCGATGGCGTCGAGCGCGGACTGGATGTCGGCGATCATCGTGGGATTGATCGCGTTGCGCTTGTCGGGGCGATTGAGCGTGATGGTGGCGATGTTGTCTTTACATTCGAGAAGAAGTGTCGAGTACATGCGAACCTCTTTTTAGTTCACGAGTGGCGCGTGGGCGTACGTTGTCCGGATTTCGTTGGTCATCGCGAGAATTTTCGTGAGGCGCGCGGGATCGATGCCGGGATCGGCGCCCGCTTTTTGAAGTGCGGCGATGACCTGTTCCGTCGCGATGTTGCCCACTAAATTGTCTCCCGCAAAGGGGCAGCCGCCAAGTCCGGTGAGCGCGCTGTCGAAACGGCGGCAGCCGGCTTCGTAAGCGGCGAGTATTTTTTCCTCGGCGTTTTCGGGGCGGCTGTGGAGATGGACGCCGAGTTCGATTCCTGCGACGTGGTCTTTGACTTCGCGGAAGAGGTCGCCGACGAGTTTGGGATCGGCGGTGCCGATGGTGTCGGCGAGAGAGACGGTACGGACGCGAATGTCTTTGAGCCATTCGAGCGTGTCGTGAACGATTTCGGCACCCCAGGGCTCGTCATAGGGATTGCCGAAGGCCATGGAGATGTAGATGACGAGGTCGCGGCTGGCTGCGGCTGTGTCTTTTTTTAGTTTTTCGACGAGGCGGCGGGATTCGTCGCGGCTCATGTTGGCGTTGGCGCGGCGGAAATATGCGGAGATGGAGTAAGGGTAGCCGATGGTTGTGACGCCGGGAGTGGCGAGAGCGCGCTCAAGGCCCTTTTCGTTGACGACGATGCCGATGATCTCGGCGCGGTCGATGTCGACGGAAAGGGAAGCGTTGAGCTTGGACATGACGTCTTCGCTGTCGGCCATTTGCTTGACGTGTTTGGGCGAGACGAAGCTGACGGCGTCGATGTGGGTGAAACCTGCGGCGACGAGTTCCTTCAGATATTCAGCTTTCGTTTCCGACGGAATGAAATCCGGCAGGCCTTGCCAAGCGTCACGCGGGCATTCGATGAGCTTTACTTGATCCATGAAGCTCCTGGAAACAGAAGAGGTCGACAGTCGACAGTTGAAAGTCGAAAGGGAAGCGAAAAACAAAAGAAAGAAGTAAAAAGTGAATGAGTGGTGGTCATCAGTTTGGCCTCACGCCGGTGCGGACTACCGATGTTGTGCTCTCGACCTTCTTGCGAAGTCCGTGAAGCATTCGTGAGAGTTCGACTGTCGACCTCTTCACGTTTGCAGAACTCCAGTTTTAAATTCGGGGATGACGGGATTCAATGACGCGGCTTCGAGGGCGGCGATCAGGGCGTCGCGGGTGTGTGCGGGATCGATGATGGCGTCGACCCAGAGGCGTGCGGCGGCGTAGCGCGGGTCGGATTGTCTGTCGTAGGTGGCTTTCACGGAAGCGAGGAGTTCCTGCTTGGCTTTCTCGTCGACTTTTTTGCCTTCGCGTTCGAGTTGCTTGAGCTTGATCTCGGCGAGAGTGCCTGCTGCGGCGTCGCCGCCCATGACGGCGTAGCGGGCCGTGGGCCACGCGAAAATGAAGCGAGGGTCGTAGGCTTTGCCGCACATGGCGTAATGTCCGGCGCCGAAGCTGCCACCGCAGATCACGGTGATTTTTGGCACCACACTGTTGGACACCGCGTTGACCATTTTTGCGCCGGCGCGGATGATGCCGCTCCACTCGGCGTCTTTGCCAACCATGAAGCCGTTGACGTCGTGCAGGAAAATCAGCGGGATGCGATTTTGATTGCAGTCGAGGATGAAGCGGGCAGCTTTTTCGGCTGACTCGGTGTAAATGACGCCGCCGAATTCGATGCGCTTTTGATCCGAGCCGCGCGCGAGTGTGTGCACGTGCTTTTTCTGGTTGGCGACGATGCCGACGGCCCAGCCGCCGATGCGCGCGTACCCGCAGAGAACAGTCTCGCCATATTCGGGGCGATATTCTTCGAACTCGCTGGCGTCGACGATGCGCGCAATGATTTCGTGCATGTCGTATTGCTTGCCGGGGTCGTTGGTGAAAGCGCCGTAGATTTCGCTGGCGGGATAAAGCGGCTCGCGTGACGCGACGTGGCTGAAGGGCGACGGGTTTGACGCGCCCATTTTGTCGACGAGCGCGCGGATGCGCGCGATGCAGGCGTCGTCGTCGGGCTCGCGGAAATCGACGGTGCCGCTGATCTGCGAATGCATTTTCGCGCCGCCGAGTTCTTCGGCGGAAGTTTTCTGGCCGATGGCGGCTTGCACAAGCGCGGGACCGGCCAGGAAGAGGCCTGAGCCTTCGGTCATCAGGATGTGATCGCACATCACGGGGAGATAGGCGCCGCCCGCGACGCACATGCCCATGATGGCTGTGAGCTGCGGGATACCTTGCGCGCTCATCACGGCGTTGTTGCGGAAGACGCGCCCGAAATCGTCGGTGTCGGGGAAGACGTCCTCCTGAAGAGGAAGGAAAACGCCGGCGGAATCGACGAGATAAATTGTCGGGATGCGATTTTCGATTGCGATGTTTTGCGCGCGGATGACTTTTTTCGCGGTCATCGGGAAGAACGCGCCGGCCTTGACCGTGGCGTCGTTGGCGATAAGCATGAACATGCGGCCACAGACGCGGGCGAGTCCGGTGACGGTTCCTGCTGCGGGCGCGCCGCCCCACTCTTCGTACATTTCCCAAGCGGCGTAAGCGCTCAGCTCAAAGAAATGCGAGCCGGGATCGATCAATTTCGCGATGCGTTCGCGGGCGGTGAGGCGACCCTTTTTGTGCTGCGATTCGGTCGCTTTGGCGCCGCCGCCCTGGGCGATCTGCTGCTCTTCATTCTTGATTTGAGTAACGAGATCGACGACCTTGCGGCTGTTTTTGGCGAAGTCGGGAGACTTGGTGTTGACGCTGGTTTTCAGGACGGACGCAGGCACTCGCAATCCCTCGCGGCGAAATGGCGGATGTTGCCGATCCGTCAAAAAAAGCGGATCGGCCTGATGATGACAGCAGGCAATTCAGTATACGGGCTTCGATTGACGAGTGCGAGCGCACGAGGGAATTGCGCGGACAAAGTGCAACGGGTCGGCTATACTGTGCGGCAGCGGATACGTTGAGCCGCAATTCTGCTTTGGAGGCGCCTGTGACGACCTTTGTCGAAGTTCTTGCGGGCGGGTGTGCCTCCGGATTTTGTTCCTCGGACTCCTCAGGCAAGTAGCACCGCCCCCTTAATCCATTCGAATTGAGCTGTTGAGCTAGCGATTGTGCCGGCGCGCTCTGTTTGTTCGCGCGCTCGGGCAGATCGCGTTGCCGCATCGCGTTCTCGCGGACGCGATGTCGATTGCCGCGCTTGCGGCAGGAGGGTGCGCGAGTGCTCTTAGAAGACTTGGGTTGGGACGGGTATTTCGAGGCGTTCTGGAAGGAACGATTTTCAGGCGAAGAAGAGACCGCGAAGCCTGCGCGGGTTATTTCGCAGCAGCGTGGGCTGTGGAGGATTGCGAGCGAATTTGGCGAGTGTTGGGCGGAGCCTTCGGGCAAACTGCGCGGCATCGCCGACGTGGAAGGAGACGCGGCTTGGCCAGCGGTTGGGGACTGGGTGGTGGCGGAGATCGTTGGCGAAGAGCGAGCGATGCTTCACTGGGTTATGCCGCGGCGTGGCGTGTTCTCGCGGAAGGCGCCGGGCAAGCGCGTCGAGCAACAGGTGATTGCGGCGAATGTTGATGTGGCGTTTCTGGTGGCCGCGCTGGACATGGACTTCAGCCCGCGGCGGTTGGAGCGCTATCTCGCGCAATGCTGGGACTCGGGCGTGCGTCCGGTGATCGTGTTGAACAAGGCGGACGAATGCGATGACGTCGGTGCTCACATCGTGGCGACGGAACGGGTCGCGATCGGCGTGCCGGTGCTTGCGTTGAGTGCGCGGACGGGGTTGGGGACGGCGGCGTTGGAGAATCTCCTGTCACCCGGGAAGACCATCGTCCTGCTTGGATCATCGGGGGTTGGAAAGTCGACGCTTGTGAATCGATTGCTGCACGAAGAGAAGCAGGCGACGCGTCCGACGCGTGAAGGGGACAGCAAAGGGCGGCATACAACGACGGCGCGGGAGTTATTTCGGCTGCCGGGCGGAGCGCTGCTGATGGATACGCCGGGGCTTCGTGAGTTCGCGTTATGGAATGTCGATGCTGGGTTGGTCGAGACATTCGCGGACATCGAGGAACTGGCGCGTGAATGCAGGTTTGGGGATTGCCGGCATGACGGTGAGCCGGGATGTGCGGTGCGGGCTGCCGTCGAGAGCGGAACCATGGATGAAGCGCGTGTCGAGAATCGGAAGAAGATCGAGCGCGAGCAGGAGTTTCAGCGACGCAAAAGCGATCCGGAAGCGATGCAGGAGTACAAAACGAAAGTTTCGCGGATGATGCGCGGAGTGCGCGAAAAATACAAACAACGGGAAAAGGAGGGGAAGCAGTAGGGCCGTGCTGGGTTATTGATCGACGCGTTTGTGGATGAAGTCGACGATGTCCTGCGTTGAGGTGCCGGGAAGAAAAATTCCCGAGATGCCGATTTTCTTTAGTTCGGGGACGTCGGCCTCGGGAATGATGCCGCCGAGGAGAACGGTTACGTCAGTCATGCCTTTTTCGCGCAGCAGGTTCATGAGTTGCGGGCAGATCGTGTTGTGCGCGCCCGACAAAATCGAGAGGCCGATGACGTCGACGTCTTCCTGCACGGCGGCGGTGGCGATCATTTCGGGTGTCTGACGCAGGCCGGTGTAGATGACTTCCATGCCGGCGTCACGCAGCGCGCGAGCGATCACCTTCGCCCCGCGATCGTGGCCGTCCAAACCTGGTTTAGCGATTAAAACGCGGATTTTCTTTTCGGGCATGGGCTAGGTGATGGCGACTTCTTCGTAGGTGCCGAAGGTGTCGCGCATGGCGTCGCAGATTTCGCCGAGGGTGGCGTAGGATTTTACGGCGTCGAGGATGAAAGGCATCAAGTTGTCGTTGCCTTGGCTGGCTTTTCGCAGGGCGGCAAGTTGGCGCGCGACTGCGTCGCTGGAGCGTTCGGCGCGCAGTTTGCTGAGCCGTTCGGCTTGTCGGTGCCCGACGGTTTCGTCGATCTGCAGTATTTCCAGAGGCTTTTCCTGCGCGACGTAGTCGTTCACGCCGACCATGATTTTTTCTTTTTTATCGAGCGCGACTTGATAGCGATAGGAGGCTTCGGCGATCTCGCGCTGCGGATAGCCGCGTTCGATTGCAGCGACCATGCCGCCGAGCGCGTCGACCTTTTCGATGTAATCCCAGGCGCCGCGTTCGACTTCGTTGGTCAGCGTCTCTACGAAATAGGAGCCGCCGAGCGGATCGACGGTGTTTGTCACGCCGGTCTCATGAGCGATGATTTGCTGCGTGCGCAAAGCGATCGTCGCTGCAAATTCCGTTGGCAGCGCCCAGGCTTCATCAAGGGAATTCGTGTGCAAGGACTGGGTTCCGCCGAGCACTGCGGCCAAGGCTTGTAATGCCGTGCGCACAACGTTGTTGTACGGCTGCTGTGCTGTGAGCGAGCAACCTGCGGTCTGGGTGTGAAACCGCAGCGCCCACGATCGCGGATTTTTCGAGCCGTAGCGCTCGACCATCGCTTTATGCCAGATGCGGCGTGCCGCTCGGTATTTCGCGATTTCTTCGAAAAAGTCGCTGTGCGCGTTGAAGAAAAACGAAAGCTGCGGGACGAATTCGTCGACGTTGAGGCCGCGGCGCATGCCCCACTCGACGTATTCGAGTCCGTCGCGCAGCGTAAATGCCAATTCCTGAATCGCCGTCGAGCCGGCTTCCCGAATGTGATAGCCGCTGATCGAGATCGTGTTGAACTTCGGGGTATTTTTCACGCCAAATTCAAACGTGTCGATGACGAGGCGCATCGACGGTTCGGGCGGATAGATGTATTCCTTTTGCGCGATGTATTCCTTGAGGATGTCGTTTTGCAGCGTGCCCGAGATTTTCTTCAGGTCGGCGCCTTGTTTTTCGGCGACAGCGAGGTACATCGCCCAGATGACCGCGGCGGGCGAGTTGATCGTCATCGAAGTGGTGACGTTGGCGAGCGGAATCTGATCGAACAAAACTTCCATGTCGGCGAGCGAACTGATCGCGACGCCGCACTTGCCGACTTCGCCTTCGGAGAGCGGGTGGTCGGAGTCGTAGCCCATCAGGGTAGGTAGATCGAACGCCGTCGATAAGCCTGTTTGCCCTTGCGCTAGCAAGTAGCGGAAGCGTTGATTCGTGTCTTCTGCGGTGCCGAAACCGGCGAACTGGCGCATCGTCCAGAGGCGGCCGCGGTGCATCGTCGAATGGATGCCGCGCGTGTAGGGCGGCTCACCCGGGAAACCTAGATCGCGCTCGGGTGCCCAGTCGGGGAGATCCGCGGGCGTGTAGAGTCGCCGAATCGGATAATTCGAGATCGTTGTGAATTCGGATTGGCGCTCGGGACTCTTGGCGAGAGTCGGGGCGAGCGTCTTCTTTTCCCAGGATTTTTCGTTGGGGGATGGATTTCGCTGGGGAGCCGGAGGTTCGGCGGGGACGACGGTCTGGCTGCCGGCCTTGAGTACGTCGCTCATAGAGGTTGGTCGTCGCCAGGCGCTACCCGCGCGATGGAGAGGCCCAATAAGGAAATGCTATGCGAATCAGGGGCTTAGGGCAATACCGGGAAGGCTTGGCGGAGCCTCCACGGCGCCAGAAGGTCAACGGCGCTGGGTATGGGCATCCACCCCACTTTAATTTGAGCAAGAAAAGCCGACGGCCCAATCGCCCGTCGGCTTTAAGTTCCGATCCTGAAGTTAGGTTGGGTGGGGCTAGCGCGATTAGCGCTGGCCCTCTTTCTTGGTGTCGAAGATTTTGTCGACGCCGACAACCTGACCATTCATGGTGCCCGGAATCAGGGTATCGCGTTCGACCTGGCCATGCTTGGCGTCGGCAATCGTGACGCGATTCACGTCGAGTGTTCGGCCGACGGCGCGCTCGTAGTTGGCTTTTGCCTCGACGAGATTCGCGAGGGCACGCAACTCGTTGCCTTGTGCGGTGATCAAGTCGCGCTGCGTCAAGATGACGTTGTACACCGTCGATGCACCGAGCTGATATTTCTTCTGTTCGGCGTCGAAGGTCTGCTGTTGCAGCTCGCGCGCTTTGCTGGCGGCCTGCACCTGGGCGCGATCCTGTGTGAGTTGAATGAAGGCGTTGCGGACATCGAGGACCGCCGAGTTTTTCAACTGCTGCATTTGCGCTTCGATCTGGCGCTGATTCAGCGTGGATCGCTGATAGGCGGCCTGAGCCACGCGGTTGCGAATGGGCAGCGTCAGATTGAGTCCAGCGATGTAGCTTGGGAAGTCGTTGTGGAAGATCTGGCTCTGAGTCGTGCCGAAACCCTGTTTGGTCACGCCGTTCGTCACTGCGGAAGTAGACGGCTCGAAAATTTGGACAGGCGTGCCGGTGAGGTCAAGCACGGTGACGGGCGTTCCATCGGCTCCGACGATGGGTGTGCCGGCGACAGTCGTCGCTCCCGTGGTGATGGGAGCATTACCGGCCAAGCCCGTGCTCGAATACTGCCCGAAAAGGGACAGCGTCGGGCGCAGCGCTTGTAGATTGGCCTTAGCGTCGATGCCGGCGTTGGTAACGTTGATCGCCTGTACTTGCAAATCCGGGCGCTTCTCGAAAGCTTCCTTGACAGCTTCTTCAAACGTCGCCGCTTCCACTGCTTCCGGCGGATTCGGATGGTCCAGCGGGATGATCTCGATGTTGGCCACCGTTGGAGCGAGTGGATCGCGCACAATGGCGTTCTTGAGAGTCTGCTCGTCGGTCAATTGAATGGTTTGCGCCTGGATCAAGGCCTGGCGGTCCGCGGCCAATTCCGATTCGGCGCGGGTGACTTCCAGAGGCGCCATCGTTCCGATCTCGAGCTGCTTTTTGTTGTCTCCGTATAGTTTGGTCGAAACCGTGACGGCTTGCTGCTGCACCTTCACGTTTTCGCGCGCGTAGACCAGTTCCCAATACGCATTGATCGCATTGGTGACCGTCGTGATCGCCTGGAGCGAGAACTCGTAGTCCGCGAGCTTGCGGTTGTTCTTGGCGATGATGATATTGCGGCGGTTTTGCGCGAAGCCGAAACCATTCAACAACTGCTGCTGAAAAGTGATCGTCAGCGTGGATTGTACTGACGGGTTAAATAAGTTCGCTTCCGCGCTCGACGAAGAACGAGTGTTGTCCCACGTCGCGGTGAGCGATGTGCCCGACGTCCAGCCTTGGTTGTACGTCCAGTTGTATTGCGCGCTGTGCGAGATCAGCCCTGTGAGTTGATTTGAAGCTGTACCCGTGCCGGAAATGAAAGGGTTATTGATAGGGGTGGAGACGTTTGCTATTCCGACGCTCCCGACGAGCGACGGATCGAGCTGCAACTGTGGCACGTTCGCCGTCGAGAAAAGGATCTCTGCACCGGTTGTACCGGTCGGGAGTCCCCCACCTTTGGTGGCCATGATGTCGGTGTCGGCGAGCCACGGTTGGTAACGAGCGACCGCGATGTCCATGTTGTTCTCGAGAGCAAGCTCGACAGCATCCTGCAGCGTGATTTCGAGTTTGCCTTCGTGAATGAGCTGATCGACGCGCGGTTTATTATTCGTGTTGAATTCCGGGATTTCGATCCCGCGATAAGGCGCGAACAGATTCGGAAACGCCTTCGGCGGATGCTCGTAGTTGTATTTCGAGACACCCAGGGATACTGGAATCGGCGGATTGGCCGGGCCTGAGCCGTAAACGGGCTGCGGCGCCTGCGTAGGAGCGTTGGGATCTTGATTCGGCCGATTCTGCTCCGGCGACTGAGGGGTGGGCAGCTCGGGACGTTGCTGCTGGTCCGCGGGCGGCGGACTCTGGCCGGGATTCTGCGCAAACGCCGGCGCACCTGTGCCGCCTGCAAGCGCGGCGGCGAGCAGGGCTGCTGTCAAGGCGCGAGTCGCCTGGCGCGAATAGCCGAAAATCGACTTTGCCGCCGCGCGTTGGCGCGTAGCCGGCCGCTTTGCCGACACATCTGGGGATGACGGCTCTACGGTCAACCGTAACGGGCTCATATCTTGTGTCACTCCTAGAATTGATCTTCGACCAAGCGCAAAATGGTGTTCATCCTGTTACAACGTCAACAGGACGCAGTTTGTTTCATGCAAGATCACGAAAAAAGGGCACTAAGAGGCGTGCGACCGAGCTGAAACGCGAATACGGGAGTCTAGCAGGCAGGGGCTTCCTTGACAACGAAACACACGGCGGCTAGGCTGCTGACGATTCGACGTTTACAGGCGTTTCAGGTTAGCCCCGTCGCACCCGATCCGGTGATATTGGTCGAGTTCGATGCGAGGCTGCCGCGGCCCGTTATCCGGTGAGCGGAAATCCGGCGCGAGGTCTGGAGAGAGATGCTCAAGCGAGAAGAATTGCTAAGGATGTTTGAGAGCGCTGGGGCGGTGCGGCACGGGCATTTTGAGCTGTCCAGCGGGTTGCATAGCGGCAGTTATGTGCAGTGCGCGCAGGTGTTGCAATATCCGCGCTTTGCCGAAAAATTGGGGCAAGAATTGGCGGCGTTATTCTCGGATGCTACGATCGAGGTCGTTGTTTCGCCGGCGATGGGCGGCCTGATTATCGGGCAGGAAGTCGCTCGGGCACTGCCTCAGCCCAAGGGTGGGCTGGCTGGCGCAGGGGCGCCGGCGATGTTTGTGGAGCGCGACGCGAGCGGGACGATGTGCTTGCGGCGCGGGTTTTCGTTGAAGCCCGATCAGCATGTCCTCGTGATCGAAGACGTTTGGACGACGGGCGGTTCGACGCAGGAAGCGATTCGTGTGGTGGAAGAAGCCGGTGGGCGGGTCGTTGCGGCGGGTGCACTGATCGACCGCAGCGGTGGCAAGATTGAGTTTCCGGTCGAGTCGCAAGCGTTGCTCGACTTGCCCATTGCCAGCTACGAGCCCGACGAGTGTCCTCTGTGCCGCGACGGAAGCGCGGCGGTGAAACCCGGGAGCCGCTTCGTTCGCTCCGCGTGATGCGAGTCACCGAGAACTGAGTCTCAACCTCCCCAGGCATGCGCTATTTCAAGCTCACAATTGCGTACGACGGGACCGATTTTCACGGCTGGCAATTTCAACCGCGCAAGCCGACCATTCAGGGCGAAGTCGTCGGCATCCTTCGTAAATTAACGCAGGAGAATGTGCAACTCGCGGGCACGGGCCGCACCGACGCCGGCGTCCATGCGCTGGGACAAGTCGCCAGCTTCAAAACACAATCGAGATTGACGGCCGGAGAATTTCAGCACGCGTTGAATTGCATGCTGCCGCCTTCGATTCGCATCGTCGGAGCGGAAGAGGTCGGTCCGGATTTCAGCGCGCGCTTTTCGGCTCGAGGGAAAGTTTATCGTTACCGGATTTATCGCGGGCGGGTCGTTCCGCCGATGCTTTGGCGGTACGTGTTGCACTATCCTTGGCCGCTCGATGAAGACGCGATGCGTGCGGCGGCGGCGAAATTTGTTGGCGTGCACGACTTCACTTCGTTTGCTGCCTCGACGGGATCGGAGGAAGACGACAAAGAGCGCGAGATGAAGCGCGAGATCTTTTCGACGGAGTTGGTGCGTTCGCCTGCTGACGATCAGGAACTCATCTTTACTGTGCATGGCCGGTCGTTTCTGCGTTATATGGTGAGAAAGATGGTCGGCACGTTGCTGCACGTCGGGCAAGGGAAACTCACACCCGACGACATCGATCGCCTTTTCGAACTGCGTGACCGTTCCAAATCTGGCCCCACCGTTCCACCGCAGGGGCTGGTGATGGTCCGCTCGGAACATAACGAGTCATATCGAATCACTTAGGCACGACTGATTGCACAAAAGCAGGTTAGCTACTATACTTAGCTAACCATGTACACCGTTCATCAAGCCAAAACCAATCTCTCGAAACTGATTCGAGAGGCGTGCCGCGGGAAAGAAGTCATCATTGCGCGCGGCAAGACCGCAGTCGTCAAAATCGTCCCCTTGACGACCGAGCGGAAGAAACGTGTTCCGGGCCAACTAAAAGGGAAGATTTCGTACGCCCCAGACGCCTTCAAGCCTTTGACGCGGAAAGAGTTTAAGGAGCTTGGTTTCGAGTGAAAGCGATTCTCCTCGATACACACAGCCTGCTCTGGTGGCTGGACAACGACGACCGCCTATCGAGGAGGGCTCGCGAAGCCATTCAGAACCCAATCACACAGGTGTTAGTTTCCGTCGGGTCCCTGTGGGAAATTGCAATCAAACAACGGCTTGGAAAGCTGAAAGCGTCGAACTTAGTAAACAACTTCCAGAAAGAACTGGACGACGCGGGGTTTGTTGAACTTCCAATTTCTGGTGTGCACGCAATTCGTGCCGCTGTTCTGCCAATCAATCACAGAGACCCCTTCGATCGGCTCTTGATTGCTCAAGCCGAGATAGAAAACGTTCCCATCGTCTCTCGCGACTCACAATTTGACGCCTACGGCGTTCACCGAGTTTGGTGAGTTCCAATCTCGCGCTGGTTCAGGCAAAATACCGACGCAAAATTCTGGAGCCTACATGATTCGTCGAGTCGCGCTGGCGTCCGTGGTTCTCTGCGCCGCCAGCTTGTCACCGTTTGGTCGTCATATCGCTGCTGACGAGCCCCTGATCGTTGGATTTTCGGCGCAGTCGTCTCGCGTCGAACGCGGTTGGGAAGAAAAATTCCGCGCCACGCCAGATCAGGCCAAGCTGCGCGAATACATGCAGCGACTCTCGGCGCGGCCACACAACGTCGGCTCGCCGTACGACAAGGACAACGCCGAGTGGCTCCTCGGTAAATTCAAGGAGTTCGGATTCGATGCGCACATCGAATCCTTCAGCGTGCTGTTCCCGACGCCGAAGGAGCGGTTAGTAGAACTCGTCGAAGGTGGCCCAAAATTCACCGCAAAGCTCCAGGAACCTCCGGTTCCGGGTGATCCCACTTCCGATCAGCAATCCGAACAGCTCCCGACCTACAACGCCTACTCCGCTGACGGCGACGTGACCGGTCCGCTCGTTTACGTGAACTACGGCATCCCCGAAGATTACGAAACGCTGGATCGTCACGGTATTTCTGTGAAGGGCGCGATCGTCATCGCTCGCTATGGTCACGCGTGGCGCGGAATCAAGCCAAAAGTCGCCGCGGAGCACGGTGCTATCGGCTGCATCATTTATTCCGACCCGCGTGACGATGGCTACTCCGCCGGCGAAACATATCCGCAAGGCGGCCTCCGTCCGCGTGAGGGCGTGCAGCGTGGCAGCGTGCAGGATTCAACTGAATTCATGGGCGATCCGCTGACGCCCAGCGTCGGAGCGACTGCGGACGCGAAGCGGCTCCCGATCAAAAATGCTCCGACGACCACAACGATTCCCGTGATTCCGATTTCTTATGGCGACGCGGCACCGCTTCTTTCCGCTATCACCGGGCCGGTGGTTCCGGAGGCGTGGCGCGGCGGGCTGCCGATTACGTATCGCATCGGTCCGGGCCCGGCGAAGGTTCATCTCAAGATGTTCTCGAATTGGGACATGAAGCCGCTGTACGACGTGATCGCGAAAATTCCCGGCTCCGAATTTCCCGACGAGTGGGTTCTGCGTGGCAATCATCACGACGCGTGGGTGAATGGCGCCGAAGATCCGATCTCGGGACTGAACGCGGTGCTGGAAGAAGCGCGTTCGCTCGGCGAACTCGTGAAAGCCGGTTGGAAGCCGAAGCGCACGATCGTCTATTGCGCATGGGATGGCGAAGAGCCCGGACTGCTCGGCTCTGTCGAATGGCTCGAGACGCACGCTGACGAACTTCGTCAGAAAGCCGTCGCATATGTGAATTCCGACACGAATGGCCGAGGTTTTCTCGGCGTCGATGGAGCGCACTCGCTCGAAAAGCTGGCGAATGATGTCGCTCGCGATGTTGCCGACCCCGAGACCAAACTTTCCGTCTGGGAACGCTGGCAGCTCAAGAACCTGGTCGACGCAAACTCTGACGAAGCCCGGTCTGAACTGCGCTCACGCTCCGATCTGCGCATCGACATTTCTGGTGGCGGCTCCGACCACGCCGGATTCCAGAATTTCCTCGGTGTCGCGGTGCTGAACTATGGGTTTGGCGGAGAAGACCAAGGCGGCATCTACCACTCGATCTACGACGATTTCTATTGGTACACGCATTTCAGCGATACAGATTTCGCTTACGGCAAAGCGCTGGCCCAGGTTGCCGGGACAACTGTGATGCGGCTCGCCGATGCGGATCTTTTACCATTCGATTTTTCAGATCAATCGGAGACGATTCAAACCTACGTTCGCGGATTGCAGAGCTACGGAGTCCAGCAACAGAACGAAATTCGTGAGCGCAATCTCGAAATCGACGAAGGCGCTTTTAGCGCCAGCGCCGATCCAAAGCAGAAATACGTCTCTCCCGCCAGGCAAGACATGCCGCCACATTTGAACTTCGCTCCACTGCAAAACAGCGCGGATGCGCTGACTCGTGCCGCGGCCGAGTACGGAAAGGCACTGGCGCAAGCGAATGCTAAAGGCGGAGCCGCGCTATCGTCAGCGTCGATGAGCCAAGTCAATCGGATGTTGATCGACACCGAACGAAAGCTCACAAACTCGGAGGGCTTGCCGGGGCGAGCCTGGTACAAACACCAGATTTATGCGCCGGGCGTTTACACCGGTTACGAAGCGAAAGCCATTCCGGCCGTTCGCGAGGCGATGGAACAGAAGCAATGGCGCGTGGCGGAGCAAGCAATCGCCAGCGCCGCAAAGGCGATACTGGATGAGGCCGCCCAGGTGAGCGCTGCCGCGACAAAACTCGAGAAAACCACGGCGGGGAAGTAGGTTTCACCGCAAGTGGTAGCTTGCGTAAGCTCGGAAAGTACTATTCGCTGTTAATTCGCGACGAAAGAATTGTGAAACTGGCGATGCACGCATTGTTGCTGCATAAGAAAAACTTCACTCATTGCTTGCTCATCACAGAAACCGCGCACTATCATTAGGATTCCGGAATCTGGCTGAACTTTCGTACCCACTCACGAAACAGCCCTGAATAAAACACGCACCTGCTGGTGGCATGCCGAGTGCGCAACGCATCAAATGTTCAAGTAACTGACGCAACTTGCCCTGCGTCTCAAATTTAGAAATTGTTCGAGGTCGCCGTTCAATTTTCACTTGCGTGAGCACTCCTTCTTCACGCACCTAAGGAGCAGTTGCAACATGGTTGTCGGCACTACTCGCGTTCCAAAAAAGCGGAGCTTGGGCCTAAAACGGGAGGCTCTCAGCTCCAAGAGATGGTCCGCACGCCTGATACGCTTGGCCATTGCTGCCGTTGTGATTCTCTCGACCGGTGTCTGCTCTCGCGCCGACAACAACAGCTTCGACCTTTTGGGACCGCGGATCGAGATGAAGGTTACGCGGAACGGCAAACCATTGCCGATTTCACAGGTCGCGAACCTGCAACCCGGCGATCGATTGTGGCTGCATCCTGATTTTCCTGATGATCAAGCCGCCCGTTATCTCTTGATCGTTGCGTTTTTGCGTGGCGCGACAAATCCTCCGCCTGAAAATTGGTTCACGAAGGCCGAAACGTGGACCAAGGCCGTGAAAGAAGAGGGAATCGTCGTCACCGTTCCGCAAGACGCTCAGCAAGCGCTGATCTTCCTCGCACCCGAGACTGGCGGTGACTTTGGCACTCTGCGAAATGCTGTTCGTGGACGCCCCGGCGTATTCGTTCGTGCATCTCAGGATTTGAATCAGGCGAGTCTCGATCGAACGCGACTCGAAAAATATCTCGCCGATGTAAAAGCGATCAACGACGCCGACCCCAAAGCGCTGAAAGAGCATTCAATGCTGCTTGCGCGCACGCTGGGCATTCGCGTCGATGAAGCGTGTTTCGCAAAGCCGCTCGAAGAACAAAGCGCCTGCTTGACGAAAAACACGGAGAACCTCGTCCTCGACGACGGGCACAGCCAGTCGATGGTCACCGCGCTCGCGTCAGGACCGAGTTCCGATCTCGCCGGCGCCGTCAGCGCCACATCGTTGGCCGGTGGCGGATTTTATAGCGCTTACGTCGGCGCAGTCGTCGACCTCGCCCGCGTGCTCGGCAGCCTCCACACCGCGTCTTACGTATACATTCCCGCGCTGGCTCTGCCGAAAAAAGAGCAGATGAATCTCAAGTTGAATAATCCGCCGTCGTTTCGCAAGCCGATGTCGGTGATTGTCGTTGGCTTGCCTTCGATCGAAGCAGCGCAGATTCCGCCCTTGCGCGCAGTCAACGTGGATGCCGTTTTCTGCCTGCAAAAGTCGTCGCTGGTTCTGCCGGTTGAAGGTGCTCCGCTCCTTTTCTCCTCCGACATCGCTCACGATTTAGCACTCTACGTACCGGGCAAGGATGGCAAAGAGATCAAATTGCCGGCGAAAGCCGACGCCTCCAGCGGCGGCATTCTGATCGATACGCACAGCGTCGAAGGCTTAAACATCGATGGGCAAGTGACCGGCACGATTCGTGGTGCGTGGGGATTCGAAGCGTACGAAGGACCAAATTTTCACCTGCGCACGTCGCGTCCTGCGCAGTGGACCGTCGCGGCGACCGAACAAAGTGCGCTCGTTGTCGGCCGCGAAGACACGCTACACCTTAAATCGGATGCCGCCGTCTGCGTCGACGAAATCAAGATCCAGGATTCACAGGGCAAAGATGTAAAAACCACTTGGAAGCTCGCTAAGCCCGACGAGATCGAGTTGAAGGTGGCTCTGAAGGATCAAACCGCCGGCGCGATGCGTGCTCAATTGAAGCAGTTCGGCCTGGCGAAGTCCGACGATATTTCGCTTCAGGCGTACGCGGAAGCGGCGCATCTCGATGGATTCACGATCAATGCAGGTGATAAGCAGGGCGTTCTGAAGGGAACACGGCTCGATGAAGTCGATCATTTTGAATTGAGCGGCGTGCACTTCGTACCGGCGAAGCTCACGCGCTCAAACGAGAAAGACGAGTTGCATCTCGCCTCGCAGGCCGATACCGACGGACTGAAGCCGGATCAAACGGTGGTCGCGAAAGTCGCGCTCAAAGACGGCCGCGTTCTCGATTTGCCGACGAAAGTCGAGCCCGCTCGGCCGAAACTGGCACTGGTCAGCAAAAACATTCAGCCGGGCGATACGCCCACGGCCATCACGTTGGGCAGCCAAAACGAATTGCCGCTCGAAGGGCAGATTTCGTTTCTGTTGAAGAGCGAAGTTCCTGCCCGATTCCCGCGCTCGGAACGCATCGAAATTGCAACCAGCGACGAATCGTTCGCGACGATCCTCAGCGTTTCCGACGGCACGCTCGTCATGCGCGACGCCGAGACTCTCTACGCAACGATCAATCCGAAGAAAGCGTTCGGCCCGTCCGCCTTCGGCCCGCTTCAGTTTCGTCCGATTCAAGACGATGGTACGAAAGGCGACTGGCAGCCCCTTGCCACATTAGTTCGCGTGCCCGTGCTGAAAGAGATTCACTGCCCCGACAGCGCCGATCAGCCATGCCGCCTGAGCGGCAGCAATCTCTTTCTGATCGATTCGGTGGCCTCGGATCAGCAGTTCGCGCACAACGCGCCGGTGCCGACCGATTTCATCGATTCGACGCTCAACGTGCCGCATCCCGGCGACGGCGGTCTCTTCATCAAGCTGCGCGACGATCCTTCGTCGGTGAACACCGTGACGCTACCCGTGGCGACGGATCCAAAAGTGGTCGGGCCTGAGCCGACCCCCGAGCCGTCAGCAACGCCGGCGCAACCCGCGCCGCAAAGCGAACCGCAGCCGCCGAGTCAGCTGCAAAAATAGCTGTAGATTTGACTGATCGATCGTTCGGACAAATCTCTATTTGTCATTTTTGATCTCCACGACCATCACTTCGATCGGTTTGTCCCCGGCATTCACATCGGCGTGCGTCTCGCGCGGTGGATTTTTCGGCAACCAATAGGCTTTGCCGGTGTCCCACACGTGCTTTTCTTCGCCACCGCCGCTCTCCACAATTTTCATCGTTCCACCGGCTAGAGCGATGATCACCCGCCCATGCTCGTGGCGATGCATCGCAAGCGGCGTGTTCGGCATGACGACCGACTTCCACACCCTCACGTCATCATTCTCAAATTGAGGATAGCGCTGCGTCTGATTGCCTTGCTGCGGATTGACGACTGCTGCGGTCAGAGAGAGTGACAGCGCGGCGAACGCAATACCTCTGAACGAAAAGCGTTGCATGAATACTCCTTGGTTTGAATTTAGCGCATCATCCTAGCAGCAAACTCCCCGGCGTCGAACATTCAGTTAGAATCCCGACATGCAGGCTTCCACAACCGCCGACGATCTGATTCCATCCATCAATCCTGCGACAGGTGAAGTGAGTGGCGGCCGCGAGCGGACCGATCCCTCGCATCTTCTCCGAGGTGTTGCTCAAGCTCGAGTCGCTCAGGCGCGTTGGGCGCAAACGCCGATCTCCGAACGTGCTGAAAAATTGAAGCGCCTGCGCAACTCCATTCTCGGAGCCCGCAACATACTCGCCGATCTCATCGTCGAGGAATCGGGCAAGCCGCGCGTCGAGGCGCTCTTCGCTGATGTTTTTGTAGCGCTCGACACCGCAGAATATTTCTACAAAAACGCTGAAACACTATTGCGTCCTCAATCCGTCCCGCATCACAGCCTTGCCGCCAAAGCAAAAACGGGTTTGCTCACCTATGAACCGCTTGGCGTGATCGGAATTATCAGTTCGTGGAACTATCCGCTGGCAATTCCCATCGGTCAGATTATTCCGGCGCTGGTCGCGGGAAACGCTGTGATCTGCAAGACGAGCGAGTTAACGCCGCATTGTGGCGCCTGGATTGAAAAACTCTTCAGCTTTCCGGCTTTTCCGGCGGGCCTGGTGACAATCATCCAGGGCGGCGCGGACGTTGGCCAGGCGCTCATCGAGGCGACTCCCGACAAGATTATTTTTACCGGAAGCGTCGAAACCGGTCGCCACGTGGCCGAAGCGTGCGGGAAGCGGCTGATTCCCACAACAATGGAGCTCGGCGGCAAAGACGCCATGATTGTGCTTGCCGACGCCGACCTTGACGTTGCCGCGAGCGGCGCTGTGTGGGGAAGTTTCACCAACTGCGGCCAGGTCTGCCTTTCCGTCGAGCGCATTTTCGTTGAGCAAAGTGTCAGCGAAAAATTCGCGGAGCTCTGCGTCGAGAAGACGAAAAAGCTGCGTCTCGGACCCGGCAGCGATCCTGCTACCGACGTCGGCCCTCTCATCCGTCCGCAACATGTCGAGCGCATGACGGCGTTGATCGACGATGCGGTCGCCCTTGGTGCAAAAGTTTTGTGCGGAGGCAAGCCACGCCCCGATCTCGGCCCGAATTTTTTCGAGCCAACCGTCATCGTCAATGTCGACTCGGCATCGCGGCTCTTTCGCGAAGAAACCTTCGGACCGATACTCGCGATCCACCGGCGCGTCGACGACGCGGAAGAAGCCGTCACTCGCGCGAACCGGTCGCCCTTCGCGCTCTCGGCCAGTGTCTGGACCCGCGACGCCGCACGCGGCAAAGCGATCGCCGCGAAACTTCGCGCCGGCGCCGTGATGATCAACGACGCCATCAGCTATTTCGCGATTGCCGAAGCTCCACACGGCGGCTGCGGTTTGAGCGGTTGGGGCCGCACCCACGGCAAGGCTGGTTTGATGGAAATGGTGCAAACGAAATACATCGACGTCGACCGCATGCCTCGTCGAGAGAAGCCGTGGTGGTTCCGCTACGGCAAAGATGTCGACAAGGCCGCCGACGCATTCCTGCAATTCGAGTACGCCGCTAAACTCAAAACTCGCCTGAGTAACGCCCGCGCCGCACTCAAGACCCTGTTCCGCGACCACGGCTTATAATGTGTTCCGTGATTTGCCACCGCCATGTAGCCACGGTCGTTTCTCAGACCGCGGGGTTTAGACGCAAATGATGCCGAGCTCAAAAATGTCCGCACAGCATTTGCCGCGCATCCGTAGATCGGCGAATTGAACATGTCGAATCCCACAAACTCTGAATACATCTACGACTGGAACATCGCCGCCGCGTTGCCGATCCCTCCCGGCACGCGCGTCCTCCTCAACGACGAAACTCTCCGCGACGGACTGCAAAATCCCTCCGTCTACGACCCCACGATCGAAGAGAAAATCGAAATCCTCCACCTGATGGAGTCGCTCGGCATCGAGTCGCTCAACATCGGCCTCCCTGGCGCCGGCCCGCGCGCCGTGGAGCACACCGAAGCCCTCGCTCGCGAAATTGCCACCACTCGGATGAAAATCCGCCCGAACTGCGCCGCGCGTACCGTCGAAGCCGACATCCGCCCCATCGCCGAAATTTCGCAGCGCGTCGGCATCGCCATCGAAGCCGCGACATTCCTCGGCTCCAGCCCGATCCGCCGCCTCGTCGAAGACTGGACCGTCGATCACCTCGAGCGCACCACCGAAAAAGCCGTCAAGTTCGTCGTCGAACACAACCTGCCGTCGATGTTCGTCACCGAAGACACGATTCGCACCGACCGCGAAACCGTCAAGCGTCTGTACACCACCGCGATTCGCAACGGATCGCGCGCCATCGTGCTCTGCGATACGGTCGGTCACGCCACGCCGCAAGGCGCCTACAACCTCATCAAATTTGCCGTGGACGAAATCGTCAAGCCGAGCGGCCAAGACATCCGCATCGACTGGCACGGCCACAACGATCGCGGCCTCGCCATCGCCAACTCGCTCGCAGCCATCGCCGGCGGCGCAAATCAAATCCACGCCGCGGCGAATTCGCTCGGCGAGCGCGTCGGCAACACCCCGATGGAGCTCATGCTCGTAAATCTGCGCCTCATGGGCTTGATCGATCGCGATCTATCGCGCCTCAAGGAATATTGCGAAAAAGTCGCCGTCGCGACGCACACCACAATCCCGCCCAACTATCCCGTCATCGGTCACGACGCATTCCGCACTGCGACCGGCGTTCACGCCGCCGCCATCGTCAAAGCCTTTCACAGCAATCCGGCCCTGGCTGATATCGTTTACAGCGGCGTCCCCTCGCATCTCTTCGGTCTCGACCAAATCATCGAAATCGGCCCGATGAGTGGCAAGTCCAACGTGATGTTCTGGCTCGAACGCCACAAAATCCCCGCCGACGAAAACAAAGTGAATCGCATCCTGACCGCCGCCAAACAGTCCGCCCGAGTCCTGACCGACGCCGAAATCGAGGCCCTCTGCGAATGTTGACCCCGCCCTCAGTCGCGCCCTCGGCTCGTCTGTGTAGGGCCGCAGCATTGCTGCGCCCCACGTCCGCAAGATCGATCCGCTTTATTCACTCCGTTTCTTCTTTCTGTAAGCTCCGCCCCTTGTCCGCCAAATCGATCCGGGTGATCTCGCCCACCCACCCGTCCAACCGCAGAATTTCTCCGCCTCATCCAAAAATCGCATCCCTCTCATCCGGAACTCCGCGGTGAAACATCTCCTCCTTTGCGTTATCCTTTCCACCATGCCCGTTCGCATCGTCGGCGCGACGCATCGCGCCGCCCACCCCAGCCAGGTCACCGAATCCCCCGAAGTCCGCGCGGCCCTCAACTGGTTTTCTCGCAATCTGAACTGGATCAACGACCAACAAGTGCGCATCACCGAAGTTCCCGCGCCTCCGTTTCAGGAATCCGCCCGCGCCGATCTGGTGAAATCTCTCCTCGCCGACTGCGGTCTCGAAGTCTCGATCGACAAAACCGGCAACGTCATCGGCGAGCTCCCAGGTGCCAACGATAAAGAAATTGTGATGCTCACCGCGCACCTCGACACGGTTTTCCCGCCCGGCACCGAAGTGAAAGTTCGCCGCGATGGTGACCGCCTCAACGCGCCTGGCATCTCCGATAACGGCACAGGTCTTGCTGGTCTCATCTCCCTCGCTCGCGCCATCCACGAAGCCGGAATCAAGCCGCGCCGTACAATTCTTTTTGTCGCTGACGTCGGCGAAGAAGGTGAAGGCAATCTCCGCGGCATGCGCGCGCTCGTCGATGCATACCGCTCACAACTGAAAGCCGCCGTCGTCCTGGACGGCTCCGGTACCGACCACGTCACCACGAAAGCTCTGGCCTCGCGCCGCCTCGAAGTCCTCATCACCGGTCCCGGCGGCCACAGCTGGTCCGACTTCGGCATGCCCAATCCGATCAACGCCCTCGTTCGCGGCTCGATTCGCTTCATCAACACAAAAGTTCCGTCGAACCCGCGCACGACATTTAACCTCGGCCAGATCGAAGGCGGCACCTCCGTCAATTCGATTCCGTACGAAGCCAAACTTAAAGTCGACATTCGTTCGGAAAGCGAAGACGAACTCACCAAGCTCGAATCCGCGTTGCGCGAATCCGTCACGGCAGGTGTACGCGACGAAATGGAATCTTCGCGCGATCGCTCGAAAGGGAAGTTGGAGTGGAAGATCGACGTCCTCGGCACGCGTCCGGGCGGAGAACTCGCAGCCGGCTCGCAACTCTTTGCCGCGTTGCGCGCTGCCGACGATTACGTCGGCAATCAATCTCGCGTCGAACGATCATCCACCGACGCCAACATCCCGCTCGCAGCAGGCATCGAGGCAATCTCCATCGGTGCCGGAGGCACCGGCGGCGGCGCTCATTCGCTCCAGGAGTGGTACGACCCAACCGGCCGCGAATTGGGACTCAAGCGCGCTTTCCTCACTCTGATCGGTGTCTCCGGGCTCGCGGAGGAAAAATCGAAATGAAACAAGAGACGACTCCCGCTCCGTCTCGTGAATTTCCGTTCAACGCAACAGCGATCATCACTTGGACTTGTCGCTCCCTCACGGCGGTCGCCGCGGCTCTCGTCTTCTCCTCGTTCGTCGCCGCCCAAGCCCCGCCGCCCACGCCCCACACAACGATCTTTCTCCATGGCCGCATCTACACCAACGATCCCGCTCATCCCTGGGCCTCCGCCATGGCCGTCCGCGAAGGCAAAATCGTCTGCATCGGCGGCATCGAGCAAATCATGCTCGAGTGCGGCAACGGCGACGACGTCGAAACGATCCAGCTCCAGAATCATTTCGTCATGCCCGGATTCAACGACGCCCACGTTCACATGGGCAGCGCCGGCGCCGACATGCTCGCCGTGCGTGTCAACGGCGTCGCCAGCGTAGAGGAATTACAGAAAGCCGTCGCCACCGCCGTCGCCGCTCACAAAGAAGGCGACTGGATCATCGGTTCCGGCTGGGATCACACACTCTGGCCCGACAAAAAATTTCCAACGCGCCAGCAGCTCGACGCCGTCAGTCCGAAAAATCCCGTGCTGCTCGTTCACATTTCCGGCCACGTCGCCATCGCCAACTCGCTCGCACTTGAACAAGCCGGCGTGAAAAAAGAAACACCCAATCCCAAAGGCGGCGAATTCGAACACGACGCCAACGGCGAACTCACCGGCATGTTGCTCGAAGGCTCCGCGATCGGACTCGTCCAGCAATACGCGCCCGAAACAAGCGCCGCCGATCGCCGGCGTGGCATCGAACTCGTTTTTGCCGACCTCGCCAAAAACGGCGTCACCTCCGTCCAGGACAACTCTGAATGGGAAGATTTTCTCGCCTACCGCGCGCTGAAAGACGAAGGCAAACTCACCGTTCGGATCACCGAATGGCTGCACTTCTCCAACAATCTTGAAGATTTGCAAAACATGCGTAGCGAAGGCGGCACAACCGATCCGTGGCTCAAAACCGGAGCGCTAAAGATGGTCACCGACGGCGCCCTCGGTTCGCGCACCGCCGCCATGGCCGCGCCCTATTCCGACGATCCATCGACCAGCGGCATCATGACCATCGACCCCGCCAAGCTGAAGCAGATGGCGATCGAACGAGACAAAGCCGGCTTCCAGCTCAACTTTCATGCCATCGGCGATCGCGCCAACACCATCGCGCTCGACACTTTCGAAGCCGTCGCCAAGGTTAACGGTCCCCGCGATCGACGCGACCGCGTCGAGCACGCGCAAATCGTCGCGCCCGCAGATTTTCCCCGTTTCGCTGCGCTCAACGTCATCGCCTCCATGCAGCCGTCGCATCAAACCACCGACATGCGCTGGGCCGAGTCGCGCGTCGGCCCCGAGCGCATCAAGGGCGCCTACGCGTGGAACACGATGCTCAAAAACAAAGTTCACCTCGCCTTCGGCACCGACTACGACGTCGAGCCCATCAATCCTATGCGCGGCCTCTACGCTTGCGTCACGCGCGAACTCCCCGATGGCGGCCCCGCGGGCGGCTGGCAGCCGCAAGAAAAAATCTCGCTCGATGAATGCATTCGCGCCTACACCACCGGCTCCGCCTACGCCCAATTCGAAGAGGGAAGAAAAGGCGCGCTCGTCAACGGTCAGTATGCCGACTTCATCATTCTTAGCGCCGACATCACAAAAATCCCGCCCGCCGAATACACAAAAACCAGAGTCCTCCGCACAGTAGTCGGCGGCCGCACCGTCTACCAATCCCAGTAGATTCGCCGTCATTTCCTGATAAATCATCGTTGTCTCCACGCGCGTAATCAAAGCGGGAGAAAACCGTTAACCTGTTAACTTCTTAGCTGTCTCAATACAGTTCGTGGAGCAATGATGCCGATCAACGACCGCACACGCGATCGCCTTGCGCTTACCTTGGCCATCGCGCAGGGCCCGGCGTGCATGCTGATCGGCTATTCGATGAACCTCGTCTACTCGGCGGGCGCTTTCTTCTTTTTCTTTTGGTGCGCCTTGGTCGTGCCTTTCGTGATCGTCGTTTCCACTCGCTCAGGGCTGCTCACATGGCAGTTGGCGATTGCTTCGCTGACCCTGTCTGTCGTCGGTGACAATCTGCGCGTGCGGGCGATCGACCACCGGGAAATTGTTAGCGTGACGTTTATTTTCTGGGCTGTTGGATCTTTGCTTTCTTCTCCGGTTCCGCTGTTTCGGCTGCTTCGACCCATGACTCCGCGAAACCGCCTTATTGTCGGTTGCTCAACCATCTTGGCCGGAGGCGCGCTGTGGTTCGCGGTGAGGCGAATTACAGGTTAGATCGGCGAATTGCAAGCCGTTGCGTGAATTCCGAGAGTCCTCAATAAAAATAAACCCTCATGATCTCTCCCAAAAATCCCTTCCCCTGCGCCATCCGAAACCAAATCTTCACATTCCGCCCGGTCCAACTCTTGCAACTCGAAATCGCCGGAACCGCCGCAGGACTCTGCCCGCTTACCGAGACCTCGCCAAAATCCTTCGCATGAAAATCCATCGGCCCGCGTGGCAAATTCAAGGTCATCGTCAATTCCGGAATTCGCGTGCAATTCACCGCCGCGATCGATCCGTCCACCGCCATCCACTCCGGCGGCCCTAACTGTCTGTGCGACACAGGGGCAGCAGCCGCCGGCGAACTCCCTCCAGTCGCCGCCACGGACGCGCCGGTCGCCGCTACGCTGCCCGGCGGACCAAACTCCGTGGTCGTCCCTTCCGATATTCCCGCCTTCTGCCACTCCTCTTCATCCCCAATTGCTTCGAGCACATTCCGGGCCGATCGCTTTTCCTCGTCTGAACCCGCCGTCGCCTCCAACTTTTCCGCCACAGCCCGCGCTTGCGCCGTCCGTCCATTGTTCAGCAGCGTATAAGCCAAATTCGTTCGATAAGTCCGCGACTCCGCATCCAGCTTCACCGCCGTCTCAGCCGCTACCAGCGCCTTCGCCTGCGTCTCCGCGGATCTCGAGTAAACCTGCGTCAACGCTTCAAACGTCGGTGCAAACATTGGATTCAACTCTGCCGCGCGCTCCAGATTCTTTCGCGCATCGCGAACCTCGTCCTCGGACTCTGCCGTGCTCCTCAATTCCAACGATCCCAGAACCCAATATGCCGCGAAGTCCTCGGCTCCCAGCGCAATCGCCCGCTGCATCTGTTCCTGCGCATCCGCAAAGTCGCTGTTCCGAACGTAAAAATATCCGAGCGCTTCGTGCACGCTCGCGACCTCCGGCGACATCTGAGCCGCCTCCTCCAACAACGGCCTCGCCTGGTCCATCATCCGCCGATGCGTGAAATAATCCCCGCGCAGGGCCAGCACCTCCGCCGGCACGAGCGTCTTCACTTTCCACGACGCGGATTGCAAGCCCGCAAGCCCCGGCAGGGCAACTCCCGGCCGCCAATTCGCTTGCCCGACATATTTTTTCACCGCCGACTCAAATGTCTTCAGGTCCCCCAGCGCCGTCCGTCCCGCCGCGACCGCATCCGCTCCGGAGTCCCACGCCAGCAAATATTTGTTGAGCAAGTCCGCGCGTCGCGCCTCCGGATCAAGCAGCAGATAATGCACCGTCGCCCAGGACTCCGCATAAAACACCGACGCCGGATCCCTTTCGTTGTAAAACGGTGAAGTCTCCGAAACCTGAAACAGGGTCTCCATCGGCAGCCACTCATTCTTCCCCAGCACATACACGTGGCCGCGATCGACCGTTCCGGTCGTTGCCTTCTCCGCGCTCAAAAGGGAATTGCCGAAAAACTCCGCCACACCCTCTTTTACCCACAATGGCAGCCGCGAAAAATTCAAATGCATCAAGGCGTGTGTGTATTCGTGATAGCTGGTGTGAAATGCCGTCGTGCCTTCCGCATCCATCCGCAGCACGATGTAGTCCTTCTCTCCGTCGCTGTGAAAGACGCCCGCAGGATGCACGTGCTCCGGCCCGCCCCATTCGTCCGGCGTGATGGTCCGCATCGTCGCTTCATCGCGTGTCACGATGATTCGAATCGGCTGCGGCGGATCGACGCGCAACTCCGGGAACGTCGCGTGAAACAGCGCCCGTATCTGCTCGAAATCGGTCGCGACTCCTCGAGCCGCGGTCTCACCCGCGTCGCTCGCCACGACAAAGTGCGGCGTCTGCACTTCCACCCAGCTTGCGGCTTCGGTCGCAGGAGTCACGCCGACCGGTTTTTGTGCGCGTGCCGAGGGAGGCACGGTCGCAAGCCCTCCGCCCAAAACACAGAGTGCCAGCCACCCTACGACTCGACCAAATCTCCATTTTCCTCGCATATTCAATGAATCTGACCCGCGTCCTCTCCACTGTCAAGCAACCGAGCGTTACCAAAACAGTCCGGTTTTATAAATTGAGTCTCTCCTCCATCTAAAGTCTCCATCAATCGCATGTAAATAATTTGTCAACTTCCTTATTGACATTCCCTCGGTACAGTTCTATACAGCGCGTCAAGTTCTCTCGGTTGCCAGGTTTCCAGGGTCCTTTTTAAAAATTCGACTCGGAGGTGGGTGGGATGCCCCTATCCAACCGTGTGGCTAGGCCTCTTCGTGGTGGTGTGTTCGTTTGCCTTGTGGTTCTTCTCGTTGCAATGAATTCTTACGGACAAGCAATTTCAACAGGCACAATTCAGGGCGCGTTAACCGATCCTTCCGGCGCCGCCGTTGCCGGAGCGACCGTCACTCTCACCGACATCGCAACTGGTTCAACGCGGTCAGCCGAAACCAACGATACCGGCCGCTATATCTTCGCCAACATTCCCCCCTCCAAATACAACGTCAGCGTCACCAAAGCCGGCTTTCGAGCCATTAAGGTTCCTCAGCAGGAACTCACGGTCGGCGCCGTCCTGACCCTCGACCTCAAATTGGAAATTGGCTCCAGCACCGAAACCATCGAAGTCTTCGCCGCCGGCGCGACCATGGACACCGCGTCCGCCACGGTCGGCAACACGCTCACCGGCATCCCTCTCGACAATCTCCCCGGTCTCGGCCGCGACGTCAGCACTTTCGTTACGCTTCAACCCGGCGTGGCTCCCGACGGCAGCGTCAGCGGCGCTAACCAGGATCAAAACTCCTTCATGCTCGACGGTGGCAACAATTCCAGCGACATGGACGGCACGCAAAACACCTACACGCCGAGCTTCGCAGGTGACCCATCCGGTGGCCTCGTCAACGCTCAGGTCACCGGCACCGCCCCCAACGGCAGCCCCGGCGGCGGCGGTCCCACCGGAGTTATGCCGACTCCCGCTGACAGCATCGAGGAATTTCGCGTTGGCACCAACAACCAGACCGCCGATTTCAACGGCTCAGCCGGCGCGCAAGTTCAGCTCGTCACCAAGCGCGGCACGAACCAGTGGCACGGCACCGCATACGAGTATTACCTCGACAACACTTGGGGTGCGAACACGTTCAACAACAACGCCTCCGAAACCGATAAGCCCAGCTACCACTACAACCGCTTCGGCGCCTCGGCGGGCGGCCCGCTGACTTCCCGCAACATCCTCGGCGGCCGATGGTTTTTCTTCGCCAACTACGAAGGCTTCCGCTGGCCCAGCTCAACAACCGTCACACGCATCGTTCCCTCCGAAGCCATGGATCAGGGCATCCTCCAATTCGCCGGTGCCGCCTACAACCTGAATCCCACTCCGGTCGTTTACAACGGCCCGAGCACATCGGTTCTCACCAAGGGCCAAGTCGTCGCGCCAGCCGTCTGCCCCGCGGGTCCCTGCGATCCCCAGGGCCTCGGCATCAGCCCCACGGTGCAAAGCATGTTCGTGAACAACATGCCGGCTTCCAACATCTCCACTTGCGCCGGTCTCAGCAAGTGCGATGGCCTCAACGTCCTTTCCTTCCGCGCCAACATGCAGGTGCCCTGGAGCGACAACTTCGGCGTCGCCCGCCTCGACCACGACTTCGGTGCCAAGTGGCACTTCTACAGCTCGTTCCGCTATTACAAAATGGTCCGCGCCACCGGCAACCAGGTCGACATCGGAGGCTTACTCGAGGGGGACAAACTCGGCACTCCCGCCGCCGTCTCCAACCGTCCCCAATTGCCGTGGTATCTCACCGCGGGAATGACCACGAACATCTCGAACACTCTTACCAACGATTTCCACTACAGCTTCCTACGCAACTACTGGGCACGCGGCTCAGCGGGACAAACTCCGCAAGTCACCGGTCTCGCCGGCGCTCTCGAGCCTTTCGGCGAATCCGCCACCAACGTCCTCGCTCCCGTCAACCTCGACACGCAAGACGTCCGCACACGTTTCTGGGACGGCCACGACAACATGTTTCGCGACGACGTCTCCTGGTCACACGGCGCTCACTTCATTCAATTCGGAGGCACCTACCAGCACAACTGGGACTATCACCAGCGCACCGACAACGGCGGCGGCATCAACTATCAAACCGTCTACTGGCTCGGTGCCAGCGTCGGCACGCAGGCTGGTCTCGACATGACCGGCTACATCCCGGCGCCCATCGCGGCCGCTGGCGGTTCCACACTTTCCAACTGGCAGAAAGACTACGGCATCGTCCTCGGCATCCCCGGCGTTACCCAGGTCGCCTACACGCGCACCGGCTCGCAACTCAATTTGAATCCGCCGGCCACTCCCGCGTTCGACCAAAGCACCATCCCGTTCTACAACCTTTACGTCAGCGACTCCTGGCGCATCAAGCCAACTCTCACTCTCAGTTACGGCCTCGGGTGGTCGCTCGAAATGCCGCCGGTCGAAGCGCAGGGTAAACAAATCGAGTTGGTCGATGCCAGCAACAAGCCGCTCGACACCGAAAAATACCTGAAGGCCCGCGAAAGCGCTGCGCTCCAGGGTCAGGTCTACAATCCTGAGATCGGCTTCTCACTCATCGACAACGTCGCCGGCAAGCCCAAGTATCCCTACAATCCCTTCTACAAGGGCTTCAGCCCCCGCGTCGCCGCAGCATGGAATCCGCATTTCGACGGCGGCCTCCTCGGCGACGTCTTCGGAGAAAACAAAACCGTCATTCGCGGCGGCTACGGCATCATCTACGGTCGCCTCAACGGCGTCGGACTCGTGCTGATCCCGCTGCTCGGCGACGGCCTCATTCAAGCTGTCCAGTGCGTCAGCCCGCTCGCCAACGGCGGCTGCGCCGGCTCGGCTGGCTCCACTCCCTCTACCGCGTTTCGCATCGGTCCAACCGGCAACGGTTTTGGCGGACTGACCGCGCCCCTTCCGTCAGCCACGAGCACCCTGCCGCAGCCCGCATTCCCCGGCTACAACGCCGTCGCGGCCGGCGCAGGCACCGGCCTCGACCCCAACTTCCGCCCCAGCGAAAGTCATCAGTTCGACTTCACCATCCAGCGCCAGATCAACAAAAACTTCACGATGGAGGTCGGCTACATCGGCCGCATCCTCCGCAATGAGTTCATGCCCCTGCAAATCAACTCGGTCCCCTACATGATGACCATTAGCGGCCAGCGCTTCGACAAGGCCTACGGTCAAATGGTCTGGCAGTACTGCGGTGGCAACGCCGGAATGGCCGGTGGCAATTGCGCCGGAGATCTCTCCGCCGTTACTCCCCAGCCGTTCTTCGAAAACGCCATCAACAAATCCTATTGCGCCGGCTACTCCAGCTGCACCCAGGCCGTCGCCGCCAAGGAAGGCAACGCCGGCACCGGCAACATCGGCGTCGCCAACGTTTGGAGCATCTGGAGCGACCTCGACAATGGCGCGTTCAACTTCCCGCGCTCCATGTTGAACACTCCGATCGCGGGCCAGGCCAACGGCGCCTCTGGACAGCTCAGTTCCGACTTCGTCCAGAACACCAGCCTTGGCACGGGGAATTACAACGGCCTCTTCACCACCCTCAAGATGAGCCAGTGGCATGGCATTTCGATGCAGTCGAACTTCACGTTCTCGAAATCCCTGGGCACCGTCTCTCAAGTCCAGGCCACCAGCCAGTTCACCAACTCCGATCCGTTCGATCTCAATCGCAATTACGGCTTGCAGCCGTGGGATCGCAAATTCCTCTTCAACACTTGGGTCGTCTTCCAGCCTCCGTTCTTCAAACGCCAGCAGGGCTTCGTCGGCCACGTACTCGGTGGATGGACAATCGCCCCGATCATCGACATCGGCAGCGGCTTGCCCCTCCCCGTTTACGCCGGCAACGCCTACGCCGACGGTTCGCCCTATGGCGGCGGTCAAAGCTTCGGCGGCTCCGACGCCAGCAACGTCGGCGCCATCGAAAACGCCGTCAACATCTGCGGCACTTCCGGTGGCAGCGGCCGCCACAACAATCCCATCGCATCGACTCAATATCCGGACATGGGCTCGTCGGGCTATGGTCCGTCGCTCTACGCCAATCCGCAGGCAATCTACAACTGCTTCCGCAATCCCATTCTCGGCATCGACAACGGCAGCAACGGCGGCGCCGGCACTCTCCGCGGCCAGCCTTTCTGGAACGTCGACTTCAGCGTGAAGAAAAACATCATGTTCAGCGAGCGCTTCAGCGCTGAATTTGGCGCCGTCTTCACCAACGTCTTCAACCACAACCAGCTCTTCGATCCCTACAACGCGCTGGGCGACACCGGCGACTTCGGTCAGCTCGAAGGCCAGGTCAACAACCCCAGACACGTCGAACTCGGCCTCCGCATTCGTTTCTAGTCCAGGTCCTCGGTTGCGACCAGCTCCGCCAACGGAGCCAGGTCGCAATCGAGCTAGATGCCGTTAGCGACAGGGCGGTGACTTCGTCGCCGCCCCGTCTCTTCGCACCGCATACGTCCAGCATTTCCGTTTTATGCAGGTGTCGCCTGACGCTAAGCAAGATGCCTGAAACATTTTTCGCGAAACTTCGTCTTCACCATCAGCGGTCGCGATCGATTTCCACCAGAGAGAAAAAACAAACCACCACCACCGAAAAGCGGGAAGGGCTCTCGCCCTTCCCGCTTTCTCTTTCTTTGGTAGCGCCGGCATCTTGCCGGCATTTGACGGCAGTTGGGTGCCGCACCCTTTCGGTTTTTGAAAGAGTGCGGGTTTAGATTCAAATCAACCCAAACGCGTCCGTTCGCCACGGCCATGTACGGGCGCAGCATCGCGGCGCACCAGCTTGGCAAGATGTCAGCCGTTCACTCTCTTCTCGATCGTGCAAGCCCGGCTCGCCCCTCTCATTGCAACCATACTCATCCCTCGCTAATCTACCGCTCACCCGGAGGCGCGCTCACAGCGTCGAACCCCCATCACCTCTTCCCCCGCAAACACTCAACCCTCCTCCATCAAAGCCGACCTCGCCTTGGTCGTCTGCACCCTCCTCTGGGGCGCCACATTCGTCGTCGTAAAAAATGCGCTTTCCCACGCCAGCGTCTTCGTCTTCCTCTCCCTGCGCTTCACTCTGGCCGCCGCTCTCATGGCCGCGTATCGCTTCAAAGCTCTGCGCACTGTGAACAAGGAAGAATTCCTCGCCGGCGCCGCTCTCGGCATCTTCATGTTCGGCGGCTACGCCTTCCAGACCGCCGGCCTCCTCTACACCACGCCCGCAAAATCCGGATTCGTCACCGGCTCCAGCGTCGTACTCGTCCCACTGCTCCTCGCAATTTTCTGGAGAAAACATCTCGCGCGCTGGGCATACGGCGGAGCGCTCTGCGCAGTCGTCGGCCTCTACTTCCTCACCGTCCCCATCGAAGGACTCGCCCGCCTCAATCGCGGCGACATCCTCACCTTCGTCGCCGCCGCACTTTACGCCGTCCACATCATTCTCGTCGGCGACTACACGCAGCGCCATTCCCACGGCGCGTTGAGCGTCTTGCAAGTCGCCGCATGTGCCGGACTCGCTTGGGTATCGACGGGGTTCCTCGCCACAACGGGCTGGG
>Ga0206939_10042_pt1 | contig 37321 bp, 27 predicted proteins | sample Alteio_BWOrgHeat_10_FD_152921 | JGI IMG/M metagenome (GOLD analysis project Ga0206939, IMG submission 152921) | Enriched cells from forest soil in Barre Woods Harvard Forest LTER site, Petersham, Massachusetts, United States -... | ecosystem: Environmental > Terrestrial > Soil > Temperate forest >... | reverse complement strand
GGCGATAGCCCTTCGAGAGCTTGCCGAGCAGCTTGTCCTTTACGTCCGCGACCGAGCAGCGCTCCAGAACAAAGGCAATGCGCTTCGTAAGTTCGTCGCCGGACAAACCTTTGAGCTTGCCCACGAATTCCAGATACTCCGACGTGCTCATCTCGGGATAAAGCGGCGGCGTTTCGGGCAGATAGCCGATGCGCTTTTTCACCTCGAACGGCTGCTCAAGGACATCGAAGCCCGCCACTGTGGCGGTGCCCGCAGTCGGCGGCATAAAGCATGTCAACATGCGCATCGTCGTGGTTTTGCCGGCGCCGTTGGGGCCGAGAAAACCGACGATCTGTCCTTTCTGCACCTCGAAGGAAACGTGGTCAACAGCAGTATGCCGGGCATACCTCTTCGTCAAATCGGTAACAGTAATCATAAAAATTTAGTTTTGAAAATCAGACGCACAACGCTCGCGATTGCCCCACTGTCACAACGATATCTTGCGGACAGTTACTGTCTCAAGAATTTGATGAGTCTTTATCCTATGAATTCGGGACGGCGCGTGTCAATGGGTGTTGAGTGAGCGCCTGAAGAGGTCGATGCGTCGTGACACGATATGCGTTGCCTTTGGGGGCGACAAAGAAAGACGGGCACGGCGTGCCGTGCCCTACAGGAGTGGGGCGAACGGCGTGGCCAAGGTCAGCGGGTCCAAAAGGTGCCGTTGTCCCAGTTGATGCGGTTGCCGCCGTTGGCCACGAATCCAGTGATGATCGTGCCCGACCAATTCGTGGTGAGTTGGTGGCGCGAATCCCACGAACCCGTGGCGCTCGAGCTGGCCTCGTTGGTCAGAGTGTAGGTGTCGCCGCGGCGGCGAATATAGCAACGCTGCGAGCGGTTGCCGCTGCGGTACCAGGTGCCTTCGATTCGCGGACGGCGCCAGCCTCCTCCTCCTCCGTTGTTGCAGCGCTGCCAGTTGGTGCCGTTGGACCAATTAATCTGCGAACCATCGGACGTGAGCGTGCCAGTCACAAACTGCCACCCGGGCGCGGACATCACGTTCGGCCCTTGTAGCGTGCCAGGAGAGGTGTCGCCCTGTTCGTTTGTGAGGTTGAAAAATACGCCACCGTTGCTGGTGATGGAGGTCTGCTTGTTGGGATCGCCCTGGGCGCACCACTGCCCGAGAAATCCCGCGCCTTGATTCCCTTGCGGCGCATGAGCCGCACTAACGACTTGAGCGATGAGAGTTGCGCAACAGAAAGCTGCTGCGAGGCGCGTCGCGTGCAACGCGAGCGCGAGGAGACTACGGCTGGGGTGTGACACGTTACTCTCCGGCGGCAAGATTATGGGGCTTCGCGTCACCCGTCATTTGGGCGCGAGCCCGACGTAACCGCCGGGAGAGTAGCACAGTCCCTAGAAGTGGCTGAAGAGGCCGATCAAAATGATGATCGGGAGTGGAACTCCGAGTAACAGCAAGAGAATCGAGCGCATTTTGTTTCTCCTTAGCTGATTTCTGGTTCGGCGCTACAAATCGTTTCGCACCAACAAACAACCGCGTGCATTGCTTTTACGCAGCGCGTTACGCCGCACGCAGGACGGGCAGATGGTCGCGACGGTGACCGCCCATCGTTGCTGCGAAGCTCGCGGTGAACGCGCCAAGAAGCAATGCGACGAAAAGCCAATAGAGCGAATGCGCAACGGCCTTGCGCGCCTGATCGACGGCGGCGAGATCGCGTTCGTAGACGTTAGTTACACGAGTTTCGGCTTCGGAGTGGTTCAGGCCCGTCGAGGCGGAGACGAGACCAGCCACGTAGTTTCGATCGTCGGGCGAAAGAACGGCGCCGTTGGCCATCGAGTGAGCAAATACCGAGGCGGCTTCAGCTTTGGCTGCGGTGTCTTCGGCGCTGTTCGCGGCTTTGCCGCTGCGGAACAAACTATCGATGTAGTAACGATTGGCTTCGAGAGCCGCGGTATCGGCGGACGCTGTGCCGGAACTACTCGCCGCTCGGGTATTCGCGGTGGCGGAGGCGCCGACCATGCCGGCTGCTGCCGCACCAAGGAACGCCGCGCTCATTACCAGCGCCACACACCATGCGATGAAGCCGTGAGCAGTGTCGCGAAAATAAACTTCGTCGGTGTGGATGTCGACCCACTTGGTGCGCAACCGGCCGGCAAGATAGCCGCCGACGCCGGAGGAAATAATTTCGGCGATGCAAAGGTAGACGAGCGCTCCGAAACCGACGGTCGTGGCGGACATACCGGAGAACGGCGAGAGGGACGAGAGTCCCGCACCGGCTCCCAGCGCCAGAAGAATAAGAGACAGCGCGGCAGTCGCGAAGGCGCCGGCAAAGACTGCGGCCCAGGAGACGCCCGATGCGGAGGCTTCGGTGCGATTCGGAGCGTAGGAGTCGTAGGCTGCGACGGCGGCGCCTGTTGGCGCGTAAGTCGGAACGGTGACGTCAGACGCCATTGCTCGAGTTGGTGCGCTCATAGTTCACCTCAACGTGGAAGTGCGGGGCCCGGATGCTTCGTCGGTACGGAATGTTAGGCGGGACGACGATAAGGGCCTATCCGGTCTACTACTGAGAGAAGGTCGGGAAGTGCTGGATTTGCGAGAGGTAGAAGTTTGCGAGAGCGTCATCGGGAGGTGGCGGAGTTGAAGCGAAGAGAGAAAACGTGCGCCGGATGCGAGTCGCGAGGACTCTAACCAGGGGAGTGATCGAGAGTGCAATCGCAATGACTGGGCCAGAGATCGAGTCGCATGCGCCAGCAGAATTTCCCACACGCGAACAGGGTTGGAATCGGCAAGAACAATTGATGGAAGGATCGCCTATTGCGGTTGCGGATGCGTTTGAGGCCGCTCGCTGGAATGCCGCGCGCGGTAAAGAAGGCCGGGCGATTGCGGCCGAAGCGGCGCGTGCGGAACTGGCGGCGGCGCCCTGGTGGCTATGGTGGAATGTCTTGAGCCTGGACGCGCCGATGGTGGCGATTGCGTGGGCGCTCGTGTTCGCGAAGTCGGCCGCGGTGGAGGTGCCGCGAATGGAGATTGCTGTACTCGGATTGGTGGTTTGGCTGATTTATACAGTGGATCGACTGCTGGACGGGCGGCCGGGCGCGCGAGGTAACGCCGGTGCCTTCGGATTACCGTTGCGCCAACGGCATTTGTTTCATCGCATCCATTCGCGAACGATTGCGTGCGTTGCGGCGGGCATGGCGGCGTTAACGGCGGTTCTGGTTCTGACTCAGATCGAACGGCAGGTCCTGAAGCCGGCCGTGCCGGTCGCGCTTATTCTTGTCTTGTATATGGCCTGGGTGCATCTCGGGAGCGGACGCATTTTGGCGCGATTGCCGAAGGAGCTGGCGGTCGGCGGAGTTTTCGCGGCGGGCGTCGCGTTGCCGGCGTGGTCGCGGCTCGGCGCGCGGAGGTGGGAATTCCTCGTCCTGACGGCTCTGTTTGCGGCCGTGTGCGCGTTGAATTGCGTGGCGATCGAGGAGTGGGAAGGTGCGCGCGGACGCCGAAGAGCTGCGGCGAGAGATTTTAGTTCGGGAAGATTTGCTGTGGGGCTGGCGATTTGCGCGACGTTGCTGGCGCCGGTGGTTCGGTTGCGCGGGGAGTTCAGCGCGATCGGAGCAGCGATTGCCGTTAGCGCGTTGCTGATCCTGTTTTTGGATTTGATGCGAGAGCGAATCTCGGCGGATGCGCTGCGCGTTTTGGTCGATGCTGCATTGCTGCTGCCAGCGCTTGCGATTTTGGCGATTCACTGATGCGAACGATTGACACTACGGCAACTTCAGAGTGCGCGTCGGTTGCCCACGAGGGTGTTGGGAAGGCAGGTTCCGCACGGGCGGTTGCGACGATGAACTGCGATCGGATCGCTCGCGTGTATCGAACGGCGGAGTACTTATCGTTTGGCGGATCGCTGCAGGCTTGCCGCGTGATGTATCTCGGCGCCGTTTCGAATTGCCGGAGGGCGCTCGTTTGTGGAGACGGCGATGGGCGATTTCTTGCCGAGCTCTTGCGGACGAATCGCGGCGTTCGCGCTGACTTCGTCGATTTAAGCGCGAGGATGGCCGGCCTCGCGCGGCGACGAGTCGAATCGATTGGCGCAGACGCAGCCGCGCGCACGCGTTTTCATATTGGCGATCTGCGGGAATGCAAAGATAGCGAGAACGCTGGATACGATTTGATCACGGCGCACTTTTTTCTGGACTGTTTCGCCGATGCGGAGATCGCGAGTGTGGCGCGCAGGTTGGCTTCTTTCGCTCGACCAGGCGCGACGCTGCTTTTGTCAGATTTCCGGATCCCGCCCCGCGGGGGCGCGCGTTACATCGCTGCTGCGATCGTTCGCGGATTGTATGTCGGGTTTCGCGTAGCGACGGGGCTTCGTGTGAACCGCTTGCCGGATTATGAGCTGGCGCTTGAGCGGGCCGGCTTTCACAAGGGCGACGAAACGCTCAAGCTGGGCGGTCTATTGGCCACGTCGCTCTGGCGAAAGGCTTGAAATTCGAAAATCCCCAAGATCTGCGGACGATCGCCTACGGAACGGTGATCGTGATCGTCGCGGTTTGCTGGATCTTGACCGAGTTCGCGGTCGTCGAGACGCCGGTCACCGTGACCGTGAACGTTTGACTGGTCGTCTCGGGCGGGGTGCTCGTGCCGCCGCCACCGCCACCACAGGCTGTCTGCCACATTGCGACGAGAAGCGCGGCGCCAAGCCACGCATAACGCGGGCGGACGTTGCGCTGGAAGCGGGGCAGCGTGAGGAGCAGGAGAATCGCAGCGATGAGTGAGGTCAGGGCGGCGATGCGCGTGCCGCTTACGCCGGCAATTTTCCAGGCGTCGAAGTAGTTGGGCTCGTTCGGCAGGGTGAGAAGCGCGGACGATGCGGGAACGGAGATGGTGAGCGTCGAAGTTGCTCCCTGTGTGCCGGGCGTCACGCTGGAGGGCGAGAGCGAGCACGTCGGTAGAGTTCCCGAGCCGGCCACGGCGCAGGTCAAAGCGACGGCGCTGGTGAAGCTGCTGCCGGTTGGCGGCGCGACCATGATCGTCGAGGTCGACTGCGCTCCTGCGTTGATGGTCATCGATGCCGATTCCGGCTTGATGGTGAAGGCGGACGAGGTGATGGTGTATGCGGCGTTGGCGACGGCACTTGCGGTCAATCCATTGGCGGTTGCGAACGCGTTGACGGTCGCGGTCGATGAGACCTGGAAAGCTGCGGAATATTGCGACGACATCGTCGTCGGAGTTGAACCGTCGGTGGTGTAGTAGATCGTGGAATTGGGTGTCGTGTCGGTGATCGTCACGCTGACCGGGGCGTTGTATGTGCCGGCGGCGGGACTGATCATCGGCGTGGCGACTCCGCCCGTGGGCGACGTGTTGCTGGTGAAGCTCCACGTCTCAACCTTTTGGCTCGAGCTTGTGCCGCCTGTGCCCGCGGTGAATCCGACGTAAGCGGTGTTGCCGCCGACGGTCTGCGGGATGTTGATCGGCCACATTTGGGTGAAGGTGTGGTTCGACACGTCGTTCAATGTGAGCGTGAGATTTGTGCCGTCGTAGGCGAGATTCGCGGTGATCGTGCTGCCGCTATTGAGCTCGACGCCCGATGGAGTGATGTCGACCGCGGGAATCGTCGGCGATGCGCCGTCGGTGTAGAGACCGGTTGAGTCATTGCCTTCGCCAGCGTTCGAGAAGAAGTCGAATTTCACGGCAACGCTCTTTGCGATCGGAGTATTCGGATTCGGGTCGGGATTCGTCGGCAGATCGGGGCCGTAGCCGAGCCCTCCACCATCGGGACCAAGCGCGGTCGGGCCGACGTTTTGAATGGTGAAGGTCATGCCGTCGCTGACCGCGTTCGAGAGTTGCATGGTGAAGGTAGTCGTGAAGCTCTGGATGTTGACCGGTGTGTTGTAGAAGGCGCTGCCGGCCTCATTCGCGCCGCCGTTCGTGAGCTGAAGGCGCGAGTCATCGAGGTCGGTGCTGCCGTTGAAGGTCATCGAGCTGCCTTGCGCGGCAGCAAAACCGTTGGGGAAATTGATTGTGGGAGCGGCGGGGCCGATGGTGTAGGCGGCGCTCGCCACGGGGCTGTTGGTCAGAGTAGATGTGGCGATTGCTTTGATCGTGGTCGTCTGGGCGATGGAGATCGGTGCGGAGTAGAACTGGGTCGTGCCGGCGCCCGGAGCCGGAGTGGAACCATCCAACGTGAAATAAATTTTGCTGGCCGCGGTGGTGTCGCTCAGCGTGATGCTTTGCGTTCCGGCGTAGGTGCCGGCCGGGGGATTGAACGAAGGCGCCGCCGTCTGCGTCGTTGAGGTGTACGTCTGCGAAGCCGGCTGGCTGTTGATGAACCCGCTGGCGCTAGCGATTGCGGTGATCGTTTCGGTGCTTGTGACCGGGATCGCTCCGGTGTACTTCGTTGAGGCCGAAGTCGGCGCGGTGCCGTCGGTGGTGTAGTAGATCGTCGCGCCGGCAGTGGTGTCGGTGATGGTGACCGAGATGCTTGTCGCGAACGACTGCCCGGCCGGGTTGAACAGGGGCGTCGCAGCGGTTTGCGAGCCTGCTTGGAGGCCGTAGGTGCTGACTTTGCCTGAACCGGTGACGTAGACTTTGCCGTTTACGACGGTGGGCACGGTGAATTTCGTGGAGACAGGGGCTACGTCTCGGGAAGCGTTTTGCGAACTGTTGTAGAGCTCGGTCGCGACGTTCGTGGCGTCGTAAGCTCGCAGAGTTGCGTTACCCGTGGACAAATAGTTGTCGGTCTGAATCGCCCATACGATGCCGTTCGCAGTGCCGTTGGAAGAGATCGCCGTAGTCGGCGCGGGGAAACCGCTTTGATCTGGACCTGTTGAGACCGGCCCCGGCGAAAGATTACCGTTGGCGATGGAGAACGCCTTCAGGTTATCGCTTGCTCCCCAGAAGTAGACGTTTCCATTCCAATAAGCGGGCATGCCCCAGATGCCGCCGATTTCCGTCCCGAACTCCTGCACGATATTGTCGGAGGCGGTGCTGTAGCCGCCCATGTTGTCGCGGTCGACGAGATAGATCGTTCCTAATTTTCCGACCTGCGCGAGTTCATTTGGGTGAGCGCCGGTTTGCGGCGGAATCAGTACAGCACCCCCAGAGCCCAGATCTTTGTCTGCGCTGCTCAGGTTTGCCTGGTTGGATGGGGTGAAGGCGTCCTGAATCGTAAGTACGCCGTTGGTGAGGTCGATTCGGATGTCGCTATCGCCATAATCCATTCCGTTGGCGAACGGCGTTGTTGCGTCGTAGGTGCCGTTTCCCGTGGTGACGAACATGCGGCCGTAGGGATGATTCACGGGGTCAGGAACGTCCGCTGCGAGTGCCGCTCCACCCTGCCACACTCCCGCGCCTTCTCCGTTTGGAGAGAGGCAGAGAGCGCTAATCTGGTGAAGATTGGCGGCGTTGTAAGACAAGATCCAACCGTGCCAAGGGCCGTTGTCGCCGTGCGAGCCAAAGCCGATGTAAAGGATGCCGTTCAGGAGCAAGAGTCCCGCCCGGTTGTTTTCCCATTTCAGGTCGAAATTGAGAACACCGCCGGAGCTACCGTTTCCGTTGCCGGCAATCTGGGCTGCAATTTGAATCGGGCCGCCGAATTTCTCCTGGCCGGTAGTGATGTCGAGCGCGTGCAGGCGCTGGAAGTAAGTTGTGCCCGAAATGGTGGACTTTGCGACGACGTACATCGTATTCGTCGACGGGTCGATCACCGGCGTACCGGTGATGCCGACCTGGGGAACGATGTCGGCGGTGGAGAGGTAGTTGTCGTTCGTCCCCAAATCGGACGCAGTCGGCACTGTGGTTTCGCCCGATGCGGCGCCGTGGGCGGCATCGATTAGCGAAACGTGCCACAAGGGAGAGGCGTTCGCTCCGCCGTTGGAGTCGGCGTCGAAGGCATAGACTGAATCGTTTTCGGTGGCGATGAAAAAGACGTTGTGGACCGTGCCGGCCTGAGCCGTGCCTGCGCCCATCGTGAGGTTGGCATAGTAAAGGGGCTGCGTATAGGCGTAGCCGTCGATGGTGTAGGAGAAAAGCTTTCCGAACGTGGTGGAGTTGACGTTCGCGGGGGTCAGGATCGTCTCGTTGGTGTTCTGGCCGGTTCGCGCGATGTCGTTGTGATATGTGAGGACGTTGACTTGGGCAGACGCCGTGGCGGCGGCGAGCGCGAACAGGATCAGCGCTGATAAGAGGCGTGCTGAACCGAACAGCTTCGCCAGGGCGCACTTCGAGCGCGACTCACCACGTACCACACAGAAAAGCTTCATTATGAGAGTGTCCTTGAGCCCCAAGAACACCCGAGTCCCTGGAAAGCCTCGGGCAAATTGGCGCAGTTCAGTTTTTGCTTAACTCACTGACTACGCCCCATCGGTCCAAACGGACGCGCACCGAAGTCAGTCTGCGGAAGAATTAAGAGTTGAAATTATACGGAGAGGCGAGGCCTGTGGACAACGCCCAACGAATGGCTAATTGGTCAAGGTACGTACAGTACTTGCATTGGGCTTAAGCCGTTTATCATCAGTACTTTTTCCTTCGATACTCATGTGAGTGTATGGCTCGGTACTTACTTTGAAGAGTCAACAGTGAGCTCGCTGGAGCCCAAAATTGGCGAATTCTTTGGGTATTCCTCGCCCCAGATGTAATGGCTGAACCAGTCGAGATTCGCCTGCATGACGGCACGATTGGACTTCGGCTTGGTGATCGGATGACCAAAACCCTGATACAGGATAAGGCGCGACGGGACGTGTTGGTCCTGCAAGCCACGATACAGCTCGAATCCATCGGGGACCGGAACGCGCTTGTCGACGCTGCCGTGCTGGATCAAGGTCGGCGTCTTGGCTTGCTTGATCGTGGTGATCGGAGAGGTCTTGGCATAGACGGCCGGGTCGTCCCACGGAGTGGCGTGGAGATACTGGCGCGTGAATGGCGTGATGTCGGTGTTCACGTAGTAAGTCATCCAGTTGCTGATGCCGGCGCCTACGGAGATCGCCTTGAAGCGGTCGGTGTGCGTGGTGAGAAAGGCGGAGATGTAGCCGCCCTCAGACCAACCCATCGATCCGAGCCTGGCCGGATCAACGATTCCCTTCTTGATCAGCGAATCGACGCCGCTCATGACGTCCCACATGTCGCCGACGCCGAGGTTGCGAACGTTGAGCGCGCGGAACGCCGCTCCATAGCCGGCGCTGCCGCGATAGTTTGGCTGCAGGACGAGGGCGCCCTTTGAGAGAAAAATTTGCACCGGGTAGTAGCGATCGTTGGGCGAAAGCGTCGGCAAGGAGATGCCTGTCGGGCCGCCGTGAATCAGGACGAGCAGCGGATATTTTTTCGACGGATCGTAGTCAGCGGGTTTATGGAGGATGCCTTCGATGGTTGCGCCGTCCTGACTCTTCCAACTGACGACTTCGGCGGCGCCGAGAGTCCAGTCGTGGACTTGCGCGGTGAAGTCGGTGAGTTTGCGCGGTGCGAAATGGTCGACCGGGGAGACGTAAAGCTCGGGCATGTGCGAGCCGTCTTCGGCGGTGAAAGCCACGGTCTTGAAATCTTTGGTCAGCGACGCGTCCCCGCCGATGAAGGAATCGGGTGAAGTGATCCGGGTGACTTGCGTCGTCGAGGGATCGAGACGGAATAGATGCGCAGAGGTTTTCTGAAGCGCCTCGAAATAGATGCCGTCGGTCCCCCAATCGAGGAGACGCGGGTCTTCGTCGAACTTCGCAGTTAGGTCGTGGACGTCGGCGGGAGTCGTTGCGGTCTTGGCGAGAACTTTTTCGACATCGACGGTCGCGATGTGGCTGTTGGTGTAATAGAAGTAGGGTGCCGCGAGCGCGCTCGAGAATGCAAGCTGCTTACCGTCGGGAGAGAAGACCGGGCCGCCGTCTGGTCCTTCGAGGGCGACGACTTTGTGGATGGCGTTTTCGTGAGCGAGGTCGGCGATGTAGATGTCTTCGTCACCGCGAAAGGCGAGAAACGGATTGGCGGTCGCGGAGTAAGCGATCAGCGTGGAATCGGGCGACCAGGAGAACCCAGTGACGTTGAGTTTTTCGTCGTGTGTGATCTGCCGCGCTTTCACAGGAAGGAAATTCGTCTGGGCCGCGGTGACATCGACGGTCCAAATCTGGCTCTGCTTGTAGTCTTCTTCGAAGACTTCGTAGTCGCTGTACTTCTCTTTCCGATCTTTGTCTTCTTTCGATTCTTTGGCAGAGGCGGTGAATGCGATTTGCTTGCCGTCCTTCGACCAATCGAAATCCTGGACATCGGTTTCGTGGCGGGTGAGCTGCCACGCTTCGCCGCCATCGGGCGTGATCAACCAAATCTGGTGAGCGGCGGGTTTACCGCCCTTGTCGCTGGATTTTGCGTCCTTCTTGTCCTTATCCTTGTCGGGCTTGTCGCCGTCCTTCTTCTCATCTTTCTTATCGGGCGATGCGTCGTCCTTTTTTTCTTTGTCCGGCGGAACAATCGCGCTTTGTTCGCGCTCGGTAGTGAACGCGATCCACTTGCCATCGGGCGACCAGCGGAATCCCTCGATCGACTTCTTGCCGCGTGTCAGTTGAAAGGTCACGCCGGTCGACACGTTCACAATCCAAAGCTGGCGAACGTAGAGGTTGTCTTCCCAATCGGTCTCGCGCGCGGCGTAAGCGATGTAGCGCCCATCGGGCGAAATTTGGTGGCCGTTGATGCCTTTCAGGCTTAGCTGCTCATCGATCGTCGGGACGTGCTTGGTTTGAGCAAAATTCGTCGAGGCGAGACCAAAGCAGAGTAAAAACAGCGCGAGCTTTTTCAAAGTGCCCTCTTTGTCGGACCAGGATGGAGCGATATCGTACACGAGACGCTTGCGTGCGACGAACGTTTCATCGTGTTCAACCGGGATGGTCAGTCGGGGTGTTCACGGCGCGTTCACCGGAAGGAAGTGCCGATGCTCCGTGACGCGGGGATGTTCGATTGCGATGCAAAGGTGTATACGTAATTGCGCGAACTGCGTCGTATAAGCGTGGCATCGAGATTCTAAACGGATGAAGCTATGGGACCTAAACTCAACCTCAGTTTTTGGCATTCTGCGGTCATCTGCGTTCTCCTCGGCGCCGCAGTAATTCTTGGTTCGCCAGTTTGGGCAACAGCCCAAGCTCCGGTCGCGCAACCCTCGCCACAAGCGCAACCGCAGGGAGGCGGACCAGGACGCCCCGGCAATCGGCCGTCGCGGCCGCCGAGTGGAAAACCGGGGGGACCGCCTCCCGGGAGACCAACTGGCGGAAGGCCCGGACGCCCCGGCCCGCCGACGATTCAGCCGGTGCCCGGCCCGCGCCCGACTCCAGGTCGACCTGGCTACAGACCGCCGAGACCTGGCTCGGGACGCCCAGGCGGACCTCCACCTCCGTACGCGTGGAGGCCCGGCGATCGCGATCGCATGCGCCGCTACTACGGGCGAAATTTCGGCTATATCAACCGAGGGCGCAGGCCCATTTTCACGATCGGGGGATTCATTCCATTCGGCGATCGCGGCTATTTTCGTCCGGTGCCGCCGGGGCTTTACGGATACCTGCCGCCTCCGCCGCCGGGTTACGTGATGGGATATTTCGACGGATACGTCGTGATCTACGACCCAGTGTCGTATTCCGTTCTGAATGTGATGGATTTGTTGGACTAGCTGGCTGAATTCGCAGCTAGCGAGCTTGGCCAGCGGTCGACTTCGCGGCCTGCTGCTCGGAGTATTGGACGAACTCTTCGTACGTGCCTTTGAAATCGTCGATCTTGCCGCCGAGAAAATTCCAGATTCGCGTGGCGACTTCATCGATGACGTCGTGGTCGTGCGTAACGAGCAGCACCGTGCCGTCGTAGCGCTGCAACGCAATGTTGAGCGCGTTGATCGATTCGAGATCGAGGTGGTTCGTCGGCTCGTCGAGCACGAGGAAGTTCGGCTTCTGCAGCATCAGGCGGCAGAAAATCAGCCGAGCGGTTTCGCCGCCGGACAGAGCGCGGGTCGGTTTCATCGCGTCATCGCCGCTGAAAAGCATCTGCCCCATCAAGCCGCGAAGCTCCTGCTGATTCGCACTTGGATCAAACTGCCAAAGCCAATCGATCGAGGACGTGTTGTCTCTCGTGAACGATTCCGCGTGATCCTGTGCGAAATAGCCGACCGAAACTTCATGGCCCCAATTTACCTGGCCGCCGTTGATCGGAAATTCCTTGTCGCCGTCGTCGATAAATCCCGGTGCGTTGCGAACCAGCGACTTGATCAGCGTCGTTTTGCCGGTCCCGTTGCGGCCCATCAACGCGATTTTTTCGCCTCGCGCAATACTCGCGGTGAAGCGCGGGATCACTTTCAAATCGTCGTAGGACTTTTCGACGCTCTTGATTTCGAGCGGATGCTTCCCGGAATTCCGCTTCATATCGAACTTGATATACGGGCGTTGAATGTTCGACCGCGCGAGTTCGGTTGTCGCAAGGCGCTCGACTTCCTTCTTGCGCGACGTCGCCTGCGCGGAACGCGTACCGGCCGAAAAGCGGGCAATAAAGTCCTGCAATTGCGCAATCTTTTTCTCGCGCTGGGCGTTTTCGGATTCGACTCGGGAGCGAACTTGCGTCTTGGCGACTACCATTTCGTCGTATCCGCCGACGTACATGATCACGGCTTCGTAGTCGATGTCGGCGGTGTAGGTGCAGACCGAGTTCAGGAAGTGGCGGTCGTGCGAGATCACGATCAGCACGCCTTCGTATTCGTTGAGATACTTCTGGAGCCAGTGGACCGAGTCAAGGTCGAGGTTGTTGGTCGGCTCGTCGAGGAGCAAGGCAGTCGGCGAACCGAAGAGCGCCTGCGCGAGCAGCACGCGAACTTTCTGGCCGCCCTGTAATTCGCCCATTTTGCGTTCGTGAAGATCGCTCTCGATGCCAAGTCCGTCGAGCAGCGCGCCGGCGTCGGATTCGGCGGTGTAGCCGCCTTCTTCGCCGATGACGCCTTCGAGTTCTCCGAGACGCATTCCGTCAGCGTCGGTGAGCTCTTCGTGAGGCTTTTCGTAGAGCGCGTCGCGCTCTTGCAGCGCCTTCCATAGCGCGGCGTTGCCCATGATCACGGTGTCGATCACGCGAAACGCATCGAAGGCGAACTGATCCTGGCGCAAAATTCCGAGGCGCTTGGGACGGGTGACCGAGCCTTTCGTCGGCTCCAGCTCGCCGGTCAGGATCTTCATTAAGGTGGATTTTCCGGCGCCGTTGGGGCCGGTAATGGCGTAGCGACGGCCCGCCATAAAGGTTGCGGTGGCGTCCTCAAAGAGGACGCGCGGACCGAAGCGCATAGTGACATTGTTCATGGACAGCATAACCCTCCAAGTATAGCAGACCATGCAACTCGCCTGATGCTCCTCGAGGCAGGGCTATCCGAGTGGATACAGCGGCTATCGATTTGGATAGTGAAGGGTGACGTGCGGCGAGGATGTGAACGCCGCGTCAAAGCGCAGCCGGAGGGCGAATGCGCCGACGCAGCTTGAGCGATGTCATTCGCTTTCAGCAGTTTTCGCGTCGTTGGCCGGCTGACGGATTCCCGACTGCGGGTTCGCTCATTGTTGCGGTTCAAACGGAAGCGGAAATGCATAGATGCTTGCAACAAGTGCGACCGGTCGTTGAGCGTTGCCAGTTATAGGTGATTTATCTAAATCGGATGTGCCACGACCTCGCCCGGCCGTCCGATGAGTTGCTTTGCCGAACGCCTGCGGGCCAGCTCGACCGTAGTACTAGTAGAACGAGTGTGTCACAGGGCTTTTTTCTTGACATCGCCGGGATGGGGGAATGACAATTCCTGCCGCAATCGTTGCGCTGGTCGGCGCAGGCGTTGTTCCCCGTCCCCTCGATTCGTCCGAGTGCACACGATAACGGTCTTGGTCGAGGCCCCGCAGAAAAATTTTGAGTTGGTGATTGGAAGCCCCCGAAGGAGGCTGCAATGAGGGTTTGTACGAATACTGTGCGTGCGTTTGCATCCACTCTGGTTTTGTTCGCTCTGGGCTTGATGGCGCAACCCGCTGGAGCTCAACAAACGTTCTCCTATCCGAATTTCAATTCGACGACAGGGCTCACGTTGAACGGTACCCCTGCGCCAACGTCCGTGGGCAGTCCGGCGGTGCTCCGCCTCACGAAGGCCTCAGGCACTCAAGTGGGCAGCACGTGGTATTCGACCACCATGCCTCTAGTGGCCGGTTTCACGACGACATTTACTTTCCAATTCAGCAGCCCGGGCGGGGACGGCAATGGTGCGGACGGTATCGCGTTCGTCGTGCAACATTCCTCGTTGGGGAATGGGTGGTTCGACTCCAACAGCGGTGGCGCTATCGGCTACGGAGACGACGATGCGGACACCCTTTTTAACGGGGTCTCGAACAGCGTCGCGATTGAATTTGATAGCTATCAAAACGGCTGGGATCCTAACAACAATCACATCGCGATCCAGAGCTGCGGTACTGTGGCCAACAGCCAGCATCACGGCGGTTTGTGCGCAGGCGTAGCGAACACCAATTCGACGATCGCGATTACCCTCCCAACCACCCCACTTCCCAATTTCAAAGACGGCAATCCGCACACCGCGGTGATTACCTACAATCCTCCGAGTTCGGGCGTGAAAAATCTGACGGTGACCCTCGATGGCGTATCGGTTTTGGCTGCTACCTTCGATATCGCTAGCTTGGGCCTCGATGCGAATGCAGATGCATTCGTGGGTTTCACAGGGTCAACCGGTGGCGGCTGGGAAAATCAAGACATCGTGAGCTGGAGTTTTTCGTCGCAGACAATCACCCAGCCCATTTCCTCGTCCGCACCGACCAACTTTAATTTCAGCAACACGCAGGGCTCCGAGTTGACGCACACCGTCGATTTCACACCGCCTGCCGGTCAACTTGTCTACCCCAACGACGATCCCGGAACGCTCCAAATTCAGAGCACGAACACATCGGTGGCTAATACCACTTGGCCGCAGTATGTGGTCGGCGGACCGTTTGCGCCGTCGCTCCTGTTCCCAATTGTCGAAGACAACACCAATGGCGGAACCGCGAACGGAGCTTTGTTTGTCGACCTCTGCTTCGACCCGTCGAAGTCAGGCAGCGCAGCAACGCCGTCCGATGCGAACTGCCCCTTCGTACCAGCCAGCAGCCCTGCAAGTACGCCGCTCCTGGCAATCAACGTCGTGGCTGATCTGGCCACGAAACCCAACATCCTGCCGGGAACGACGACCGCTCTTGCCCACTATGAGCCGACGGCGCCAAGCAACACGCCGTGGGGCCCGAGCACCACGTCGCCCAATCCCGCCTGCGTGGCCACTACCGGTGCATCCGGCGGCACGCAGCCTGCGCCGCCCAGTGCCTGCAATACATTCGACGCGCAAAACGTAATCTCAGGCGATCAGACCACGTCGAGCGGACGATCGCGCAGCAAGGGAACTTTCGCTATGATTTACCAAGTCCCGATGCTGCTTTCAACCGTCACGGTAAACGGCACACCCGTAAATATCCCGCCAGCCAACGGCAGTGCTTACGTGCCGCTGCCGGTGACTGGCACGCAGTGGTTCAGCTCGCCGCTCACCATCAACTTCAACGTCAGCCCCGCATGCATCCCGACCGCTTGCCCCTACGTTGCTGGAGCGCCGGGCAACACCAACAACTTCACCGCCGCGCCAGTCGCCGGCGAGTCCTTCAACATCCTCGCCGGGCTGCCACCAGGCACCACGTCGGTCTTACCCAACCCTATGACCGCAAACGGGCTGACGCCAGTAAATCCGCCGTCCACGTTCGACACCGCGAGTGTCCGGCCAATTCTGTTCACGCAAGGACAGACGCTCTCTGACGGCCAATACACTCTCGAATGGTCCGCCGTCGATAACGTCGGGATTCAGGAGCAGAACCAAAACCTGATCCCCCCGCCGCCGTCGGGAGTCTGCCCAGGCACTGATCCAGCAGCTTCGGGACCGCAGTGCTACGTCACTACCCTGTTCAACGCTCCGCTCAACGTCGACTCAACTCCGCCGGCGATTGCGTATACGACCCAGACCTTTACGGCCGGTCAGAAGAACGCTGTCCCAACTATCTCCTGCAGTGATACCGAGTCGGGAGTAGCATCCTGCGTCGCCAACAATGGCGCCCCCTTGAACACGACGCCGACCAGCGGCGTGCTCACCCAAAAGACGTTCACGGCCGTCGCCACAGACAAGGCGATCCCGCCCAATACCTACATGAACACCTACACCTACAATGTGTCGTGCAACTACGCCGCCGTCACCCTGAGCACGTCCTCGCTCAGCAAGTCGAAACTGCCAACCCTGATCGGCATAACCGCCAGCGTGACCGATTGCATGACCGCATCCCAAAAGGTCGTGGTCAATTTCTCGGTGTCCGGTCCGATCGGCAAGAACTGCGCCATCGCCACTCAATCGTTGTTCACCACGCCTGCGTTCACCATCAAGTCCGGAACGGCCAGTTCGGTTACTTTTCCGTTCCCGATCCTGAAGGGCGCATGCACCACCGCGCCGTACAACATAATCACGACGACCACCATACCGGGCTCCAATCAACCGCCGGACGTCGTCAGCTCGCAACTGACAATAACCAACTGACGCCCGGTCGTTAGTAACCAAGACCAAAACAGAAGGCGCGGCCGACGGCCGCGCCTTTTCATTTTTGCGAATCAAAATATCGGAAAGATGTAGTCAGCTAGACGAAATCTCAGTTCCAAGCGCCTTTACTGCGAACCCCGAGTGGCATCGTCATAGATCGACTTGAGGTCAGCCCTCTCCAGCAAGTGATCCGCTCCCGGCTCTTTCCGGATCTCATCCAAAATCGAAAGCGTCTGCTTGTATTGCGCCACGGCGCCATTCGCATCGCCCGAAGCCTTCAGCACATTCCCCAACAGGCAGCGAATCTTCGCCGTCTCCACCCGCGTTCCGAGCTTATCGCTGCGGTTCAACAACCCTTCGAGATCCTGCCGGCTGTGCGGATCGGGCTTCGACGCCGCGTTCGCCTCGGCGAGTGAGACCGATGCCTGCAACGAAAGATATTTCAATCCCGCCGAGTCCGCCTGCGTAATGATCTGCTTCAAAGCGGAAACCGCTCCCTGGGCTTGATGCAGCGCAATATCCGCTCGGGCGATGTCGAACTTCGACACCAAAACTCGGTTCTGATCCTTCGCTCGCGTCGCCGTCTGAAGCGCCCGCTGGTACAAATCCTTCGCCGCTTTCGGATCACCGTGAAAAAACAGCACTTTACCCTGCGTGTCTTGAATATCCGCCAGCACGTTATCGTTTTTCAATTCCTTCGCGACCGCTTCCGCCTCTTCGAGAGGTTTAGCAGACTCGGCCCCTCGGCCCGCCATGGCCAGCGCCTCTGCATAGTCGTTCAAGATCTGCGCCATCGTACGCGTGCGATCCTTGGCGGCTTCGAATCCGCTCACCGCATCCTTCAAGGAGTTAATCGCAGCGCCATATCGGCCCTGATATAGCAAAACCATTCCGATGCTGTGCGATTCGAGTGCCGCACCCAGTGCGTCGCCGACTTTACGCCGCAATTCCAGCGCGCGCATGTACGACGTCATTGCGTTATCAAACTGCCCGATCTTGACGTAGCCCTCGCCGAGATTGTGCAGCGTTTCCGCGATGTCGATCGAGGCTCCCAGTTTCTCTCTTATCTGCAGCGCTTGCTGGTAGAACGTAAGAGCATCGTCGCTCTTTCCTTGTGCCAGATAAATGTTCGCGATGTTGTTGAGGCATATCGCCTGGTTGGTTTCGTCTCCAAGGTCCCGGTAAATTTGCATCGAATCTCTATAGAGCTGCAGCGCCTTGTCGTACTGACCGCGTCCTTCAAGCAAGACGCCCATGTCTAAATACGTGTCCGCGATGCTTTTCTTCGCGCCGATCTCGCGATCGATCTCCAATGCTTTGGTGTAACTCGCCAGCGCGGCATCCGACTTTCCTTGCGAAGCCTGGATGTTCGCGATTTCCCGCGTGTTCACGGCGATCCCGCCCTTGTTACCGAGCGTTTTGTTGATATCGATCGACTGCTGGAAGTTGCGAAGCGCCTCATCGTATTTATTCAGAAGCTCGTACGCCATTCCGATGCTTTGCAGGACCTGCGCTTTACTTTCCTGGTTATCGACTTCCACGGCGAGGCTCAGAGCTCGATTGAGCGGGTCGAGTGCGCTTTGCGGTTTTCCGGCACGCACCTCGAGTTGCCCGGTCGCCAGTAGCGCATTCAGGTTCTTAGGATCGGCCTTCAGCATTTTGGCAAGCTGGGCGCGCGCGTTATCGTAATCGCCCTTATCCGAATAAAGCCCAGCGAGCGCAAACTCCACATCCGTGTTATCGGGGGAGCTCTTCGCTAGATTTTCGTACGCCTCGATCGCTTTTTTGTTGTCCTTCATCACCCGCGCGTGATTGGCCTGAATCAAATACCGTTCCGCCTCCGGAAGGTTCTGGCTCAGATCCAAAGCCCGGCGAGAAGCCTGCTCTGCATCTCCGTCGCGACCCAGCGCTGCATTTGTTTCAGCGAGACGCGAGTAAGCCAAAGCAAATTGAGGATCTTCTTTTACGGCATCCTGCAATGCCTTCAACGCGTCGAGATTCTTGCCATCCCGCAGCAACTGCAAACCCTGGTTGTAATCTCGAACTGCGGCGACCGACTCCGAACTCGGCTGGAATGAAGTCGCTTTCAATTCCTTTAGCACGTCCGACGAAACCGCCAGGTTCGTCCGGATCAACTCAGCGAACTTGTCCATCGTCTTCGGAAAATCTTTTTCGCTCGCGGCGTCGATGCTCAGCGGCACGCGGCGATCCCTCTTTAAGTCTTGCAGGACAGCATCGATTCGGATCTGCTCGCCAAACTTGGCGTAGTGCCCCGAGATCAGAATGTCCGCGTTGGCGAACTCCGCCAGACGGCGCAACATATCGGGATCAAATTCGGCGTTTGGTGGAACGTGCAGGTCCTTCAGGATTTGAAACAGCCGGTCCGAAGGGACCGTGTGCAGGTGAGCCGATTGGCCAACATCGGTGCTGAGAATGTTCGCGACGCTGTTTCCCACCCAATCGATCGACGGATCGCCCGACGTATTCCGGAACGGCAAAATCGCCAGCGAAACTGTCTGGATAGGTCCTGCTGACGAACCACCCGGCCGAAGCACGACGCGATCCTTAATGAACCAGCCGCCGGCACCGAGCACAACCACGATGCCGCCGATCACGAGCCACTTCTGATATGCCGGAGTATCGCTGATGCGCCGCGACGGCGCGATGATCGTGCCGCGCTGCGCCCCGCCAGTGAATGCCTCTAGATCGTTGATGACTTCGCGAGCAGTCTGGTAACGCTCGGCTGGCTTGATCTCCAGGCACTTCGCAACGATGTCGCTGATGACGCCCGGTATCCCCAGGTCGAGTTGCACCAGCGGAGTAGCTTTTTCCTGCGTCCGCTTGAACATCATCGCCATTGCGGTTTCCGCTTTGAATGGCGAGATGCCTGTCAGCGCTTCGTAGAAGATGATGCCGAGCGCAAACAAATCCGAGCGTGCATCGACTTTTTCGCCCTTCGCCTGTTCGGGCGACATATATTCCGGCGTGCCCATCAGCGCCCCGGTCTGCGTCATGCCTTGCGATTCGAGCGACCGGGCGATGCCGAAGTCCATGACGTAGACGCGGCCGTCTTTATCGGACATCACGTTCTGCGGCTTCAGATCGCGATGAACGACACCCGCCGTGTGCGCGGCATCGAGCGCCGCCGAAATTTGCAGAATGATCGGAACCGCCTCGTCAACCGTCAGCTTCCCTTTCTCGTGAATGAGCCCGCGAAGGTCTCTCCCTTCGACGAACTCCATCGTGATGAACTTGATGCCCTGCGCCTGACCGAGATCGAAAATGCGGATGACGTTGCGATGCGTGACCTCGCGCGCGAGGATCAGCTCTTGCTTGAAGCGGCGAAGAATTTCAGGATGGCTTGCGAGCTCTGGACGAATCAGTTTGATCGCGACAAGACGCTCGAGTTCCGTGTCACGCGCCTTGTAGACGGCACCCATGCCGCCCTGTCCTAGCAAGGAGACGATCTCGAATCGTTCCGCGAGAAGAAATCCGGCTTCGAGCTGCCCTTTGGCGGCAGCCTCGCTCGACGGTCGCGGCGTGACCGCAACCGACCACGCTTGCGTTCCGCCCATGGTTCCACCGAGCGTTCCGCCCAAGGTGTCCGAATTCGGTGGCGGCGCAGGAGAAGGTGCCGCAGGAGTTGCCGGCGGCGGCGGTAGCGTCAGGTCGGCCAGCGGCAGCGGCGTACTGCACTTTGTGCAGTGGTCCGCGCTCGGCGGGTTATCGGCTTGACATAAAGGGCATTGCATTGAGCTGGCGGTCTAGGTCACCAGAATAACTCAATTATGAGAGCCCCACGGAGAATTGCAACAGGGTCGTCCGCGTGTATCTACCGAGTTAGTAAGCTGTTAGCGCTTGAGTACCCGCTACTAGCGGCGAAAATGGCTCGCCACTACTTTTTGAACGCCGCGTCGATTCCCGCCTGCGCAATCGCTTCGTCGATTTCCGATTTCGCCCCGCTCGCCGCAATTCCACCGAGCGTCTTGCCGTCCACTTTGATTGGCAAGCCGCCTTGGTTCGGGAAAAAATCTGGAAAAGCCAACCCATCGACATTGCCCTTTTTGACGTAGTCGGCCCCATCCTTTGACGGAGATCCGTAAGCCGCCGCATGCCGCGCCTTTTTCTGAGCGAATTCGATCGTGTTCAGCGAAGCGCCGTCGGCCTTTTCGAGGAACAGCAAATTCCCGCTGTCATCGACGACGCAGATCGTGACTTCGACGCCGCGGGTTTTCGCTTCGGCTTCGGCGGCGGCGACCATCACTTTGATCGTCGCCATGTTGAGATATTTCTTCGTGGGCAGGTCGGTCGCGACTGTTGAAATAGCGAGGAGAAAGCTCAAAACAGCAAAAATTGGTTTGCGCATGCGGCGGATGCTATCAATTGCGTGCGCAATTTGCTAGCTCCGCTGCGATTCCTAACTGCAAGAGAAAATGTGAAGTACCAACGAGACGACATGCCCAGTAAGTTCGTGGCCGACGATCGCAAAAATGGCATGTCCTGGATTGAAGATCGCCCCCGGCGCCATGAGTACTCCGGCCGCATGGGCAGCCTCTCCCAACATGCAAGCGTCTACCGTTCCCCAGAGCGTCTGCCCGAGCATCATCACCGCCTGCAGAGCCGACTCACCCGCGCAATCCACGCTGGCCTTGATGCCGGCCACTGTCGCCGAATGGCTCGCCGCCTTGGCAAATGCCACCGGAACCTGCGCTCCTGCCAGAATCGCCGCCAGCCGAATCCCGCCTCGCCAGATCTGCTTCACTTTCGTTCTCTCTAACATCTTCCACCTCCGCTGCCCCGATTCGCCCTTCACATATATGTCGGTCGAGCGAATCCGAAATCGACAGCGTCTCCCCAAAGTTTGAAGCCCCGACTCCGCCCCCAATGAGAAGTTTCCTTTTCTAGCCCTTTCAGGCAATATCTCACTGAATCGATTGACTTTACTGATGGGCGCCGGAGCTCTGATCTTAGCCCTTACCGATTCTCTAGACGCGATCTCTTACTACTTGGACGGGATTTCGAGCCCGACGTTTCTACCCGCCAACCCTCTCCGGCCCCTCAAGCAGAAATTCCCGAACTGCTGTAAATTAGTTCCTCCAAAAGCCTCAGTCATGGGTAACCCGTTGCCCTACTTTCGATACGGCGCAGGTGTCTCTTCATCAGAATCGGAGCGCCGCCTCAAACTTGGTGTGAGTTTCACCACGGCAGTCGCCTGTCTCCTCGTATTTCTGATTGGCTGCCGCCAGCCTGTCAAAGAACCCGTCACCCTCACCTTCCTCGACCCCGAGTGGTCCCACGACTCGCGCGAGCGCGACGCTTCCCATGAACAGGTGCTCACCGACTTCACGAAAGAGACAGGCATCCAGGTCACGCATCTGCCCGCGCCCGAAAACGCCAGCGCCCAGCTCGATCTGACCAAAAGTTTGTTGAAAAAGGGCGCAACGACGCCGGATGTCTACGGAATCGACGTCATTTGGCCGGGCATGTTGAGCGATTACCTCGTCGACATGAAACCTTACTTCTCCGCGGAGTCGCAGGCGACTGACCCGGAATTGATTGCCAACTACACCGCCAAGGGCAGGTTGGTCGGAATGCCCTATCACTCCAACGTCGGCGTTCTTTTCTTTCGAACAGACCTGCTCCAGAAGTATGGCTATCGAACGCCGCCGCGTACGTGGGATGAGCTCGAGAAGATGGCGACGCGCATCCAGGCGGGCGAGCGATCCAAAGGGCAGAAAGACTTTTGGGGCTTTGTATGGACCGGTGCGGCGGACGAAGGATTATTTTGCGACGCGCTCGAGTGGCAGGCGTCGGCAGGTGGCGGACCCATCATCGATGCTGACGGCAAAGTGAGTATCGACAACCCGAACACGATTCGAGCGTGGAAACGTGTAGCGCACTGGATCGGCACGATCTCGCCGTCCACAGCTCTGTCATACCAGGAGTGGGATTCAGCGAACGCGTTCTGGACGTCGGGACGCGCGGCATTTTTCCGGGGCTGGCAATCCGATTATTTCATCGCCAATCCCGTGGGGTATCCGCTCCTTCCGCAATCGGGTATCACAAGTGTTCCAGGCGAGAAGGACGGCGCACGTGTCGGCACGCTGGGCGGGCTCGGGCTGGCCGTTTCGCGTTCGTCGAAGCACCAGGCGGAGGCGATTGCATTCGTACGCTTTCTCCTCAAGAAAGAAGCAGAACTCGACCGGCAGCGAGCCACTTCAACGCCGCCTGAGTTTCCCGTACGGTTCGAACTTCCGTCGATTCTGACCGCATATGCTCACCAACGAGAGGGCGACGGCAGTATGCCCGGAGCGCATGTCGTGACGCGGCCATCGACAGTGAGCGCCGACAGATACTCCGCCGTTTCTGCCGCTTATGTGCGGGCATTACACTCGGTGCTTGAGCGAAAAATTGATGCCGAAACGGCCGTTGTCTCTCTGCAAAAGCAACTGTCGGAAATCATGACTTCGAGCTCGCCGGCACAATGAAAGCCGTGGAGACAATTGCGCCAATTCGACGCGTCCTGATCGGAACCAGGCTGCGCTGGTGCTTCATCTTCGTTGTGCTGTTGATGACCGTGGGCAATGGTCTCCTGCTATGGCAGTTCAGCTATGTGCGACACCAACGGGAGCACCTACTGGGCGTCGATCAGGAGTTGATCGCGGTTCTTCGTTTTCAAACTCATCTTCGATCATTTCACGCAAAGCTCAACGAACTGGCGCAATCGCAAAACATCGTCGACTTGGTCCAGCAATCGACCGAACTCCAGAACTCGCTCATTGCGCACGCATCAGAAACCCAAGCTGCATTCGCTGCCTTGCCGCCGTCGGCAAAACCCGACCCGACCGTGCTGGCGACTTTGGAGGCGATCCAAAGCTCATTGCCCGGTCATCTCGAAGCGATTCGCACATTGGCTTCGACCGGCGATTGGACCGCGTTGCGGGTGCGGCTGAAAAATCAAGTCGAGCCGCTGGAATCGCTGAGCACGGAACTCGTCCAGAACGTCGATCGAACGGTCGCCGCCGACAGAACCGTAATGCTTGCATCCATCGCACAAGCACAACAACGACTGATGTGGATCATCCCGCTCAGCCTCTTTGTGACGTTGCTCTTCGCCATTTTGCTCGGAGTTGTGATTACGGAAAGCATCACCCATCCCCTGAAACGCCTGATGGAAGGTTCGCGAGCGCTGGCCCGCGGTGAGTTCGAGCACGAAATTCCGATCGATGGCAAAGACGAGCTGGCGCACCTCAGCACCGTCTTCAACGAAACGGCCGGTCGCCTCCGCCATCTATACGATGACTTGCGCGGCCGCGAGGAGAAGCTTCGCGAAAGCGAGCATGAACTTCGGCAGCTCGTCGAGTTCGCGCCAACCCACGTTTTTGTGTTGTCGTCGCAAGGTGCCGGAATTTACGCCAGCCGCGTCGTGCTCGATTACTATGGCTTGACTATGGACGATTGGCTCGGCAACGGTGTCCCCGAGCGCGTCGTCCACGCCGAAGACATCGATCGTTACCTGGCCGAACGAAACCAAGGCTTGGCGGGAGAGGCTCCTTTCGAAGTCGAAGTTCGCCGGCGCCGGAAAGACGGCACGTATCGTTGGTTCGTCAGCCGCTTCAATCCAATGCGCGATGAAAAAGGAAATGTCGTGCGCTGGTACGTGGCGCAGACTGACATCGAGGAAGCCAAACTCGCGGCACAACGCGCCGAAAACGAAAACCTGGCGCTACGCGAAGAAGTCGATCGCTCGTCGATGTTCGAAGAAATCGTCGGCTCGTCGCAGAAATTGCTTCGTGTGTTGTCCGACGTCGGCCGTGTCGCGCCGACCGATTCAACCGTCTTGATTTTGGGCGAGACAGGAACAGGCAAAGAGCTGATCGCTCGCGCAATCCACAAACAATCGAGCCGGGCTCGCCGCGCTTTCATCCGTGTGAATTGCGCGACGATCCCGGCGTCGCTCATCTCGTCGGAGCTCTTCGGGCACGAAAAAGGTGCGTTCACAGGCGCGTTTCAACGGCGTCTCGGCAGATTCGAAGCAGCGGATGCGGGAACAATTTTCCTCGATGAAATCGGCGAGCTCCCGGCAGAAACACAGGTTTCCCTGCTGCGCGTCTTGCAGGAACGCGAAATCGAACGCCTCGGCAGCAACCAGCCCATTGCGATCGACGTTCGAATCCTTGCGGCCACCAATCGAAATCTCAAAGCGGAGGTAGCGGCGGGTACTTTCCGCTCCGACTTGTTTTATCGCCTGAACGTTTTCCCGATACAAATCCCTTCTCTTCGCGAGCGCGCCGATGACATTCCGCTGCTCGTTGAATATTTGATCGATCGTTACGGGAAACGTGCCGGCAAGCGGATTCGAAACATTCAGAAGCGAACGCTGGAGTTGTTCGCTGCGTACGACTGGCCCGGAAACATTCGTGAACTGCAAAACGTTGTCGAACGCGCTGTATTGCTGTGCGACGGCGAAACTTTCTCGGTCGATGAGAGTTGGCTGCGCCAGTCGCCGCAGCAAGAAGCTCAATCCTCCGGTGCAACACCGATGCGCAGACTCGGCCGGCTCGACTCCGAGCAAGAGCGCAACCTCATCGAGGACGCGTTGCGCGCGAGTAACGGCCGAGTGTCGGGGCCACTCGGAGCCGCGGCTAAACTGGGCATTCCGCGCCAGACGCTAGAATCCAAAATGACCAGCCTCGGAATCAGCAAGAATCGCTTCCAGCCGAGCTGAGGGCGTCCATCGCAATCAATCGAATCGGATTCAATTGGCAGCCGCAACCGACGGAGCTGCGCCGTACCTCTGCGTCACAAAGCCGAGAATCAACCCGACGATGCTGCCCGGTACGATGATCGCCAAATAGTGCGCGTGCTGAAGTTGCGCGACAATAAACGCGAGCACAGCGCCGATAACCAGTCCAAACAAAACGCAAGCCCCAAGCGAGTTCACTTTGCGCGCAAACGCTCCGATGACAGCGCCGGCGACGACGCTCTTGATCGCTCCCCCGATAATAATCCCGACGATCGCGGGCCGAACTTCCGGCGTAAACCACGCCGTCGCTCCATCGATCGCTCCCAGAACTGCCCCGACGATGGCACCGAGAAGAATTTTGTTCATGGCACACCTCCTCTAGGGCCGCGGATTCTAGCGGGAGCCGCCTACGTTTGCAATGTTAAGTTCGACCGAGAACGCGTTGAACTAGGCCACTTTGGTGTGCGATTTCGAGGTCAGGCAGCGTCTCGAGCCGTAACCGCGGGAACTGTCTCCGGCTTCTTCCCTTTCGAAGTCGTGATCACAATTACGCTGACCAACACGAACGCCGCACCAACAACGATTCGCGCGTCCAGCGCTTCCCCGCCGAGAAAATATCCGACCAAGACTGCCACGACGGGATTGACGTACGCATACGTGCCGACCTTCGTCGGCGATTCATGATGCAGCAGCCAGACATACGCCGTAAAACCTATGATCGACCCGGCGACAATCAGATAGATCAGCGCCCACCAGACGCCGCGAGAAACCGCCGCGGGGTGAAATCGCCCAAACTCGCCTGCGCCACCAGAAACCGCAAGCAGCATGACTCCACCGATCAACATCTGCATCGCCGAGCTTACTGACTTCGACTCAGGCACTGGCATCATCTTCGGCAACGCCGACGCGATCGACCAAGTGACCGCAGCAACGAGCAATGCCACCGCGCCTTTGTGCTCGATCGGTGCGCCGCCCAGATTCAGCGACCGGCTCATCAGCACCGCGACGCCGCCAATCCCGATCAACAGCGCGATCGCAAGGCGTAGCGTCAGCTTCTGCGTCCGCAGGAAAATAATTTCCGACAGCGCCATGAACGCCGGAATCGTCGCCAGCATCACCGCCGCAATCCCCGATGGCACGCGCTGCTCCGCCCAAAACAGCAGCCCGTAATCGCACAAGAAAATCATCGCCGCCAGCACGGCCAGCGTGAGCCATTGTTTCCCCACCGGCATCCGCTCGCGTTTCGCGACGGTCCACAGAAGCAAGGCCAGTCCTGCCGTTCCAAATCGCATCGCCGCAAATAGCAGTGGCGGAACCTCATGCACGCCGATTCGAATCGCAAGAAACGTCGAGCCCCACACAAAATAAATAATCCCGAAGGCCAGCAGCGTCTTCCAGGCAGCGGGACGAGATTCGGCTGTAACGTTTGCCATCAAATGAGAAATGCACTTCAGCGAAAGCGCGACGTGGGACCTTCGCAATCAGAATTGAATATCAGCCTACCGTCAGGAGTTCTTCGTAGAAACCGCCAATTTGGCGCGAGCGATCGACAAAGTGAATCTCCAGAATCCAATGCCGCTCTTGCCCATCTTCGCCAATACCACGCATCCGCATCGGATTATCCGGATGCACATACAGCGACACCTTGTCTCCGGGAATTCGCTCGTGCGGGAAGTGCCCGATCAAATGCCCAGCGATCGGTCCGCCATACTCCCAGCCATACTTCGCAGCGAGCTCGTGGGCGTGACGATACAACTCATCTGCCTTGATGTCCGGATGGCTCTTGAAGTAGTGCTTCCCGTCCGCAAACGCCTTCTCAATGTCGTCGCGCAGCTTCACTTTCACCGGGTCGGAACCCACGACGAACGTGCGCCCGAAATCCGCTTCCCATTCCTCGAACACGGGCCCGAGATCGAGAAACAAAATATCGTCTTCGCCGATAATCAGGTCTGGCGGATTCTCGTCATATGGCGCGAGCGTATTTCGACCTGCTCGCACAATCCGTTTGTGCCAGTACGTTGAGATCCCATACATCTCTTTCGCGAGATCGTAGACATCTTGATTCAATTTGGTTTCAGAAATGCCAGGGCGGATGAGTCCTCTGGACTCGACGGCATGGAAGAGTTCGTTCGCTTTCTCTTGGGCTTGCAGCAGCGCCGCGGCGCGGCTGCCTTCGAGTGTGTTCATGCCCTTAGACTAGCACGCGAACGCGCGCCGCAAATGCGCCGACTTTACGCGGTCGCCTTTGCAAAGCGCATCGAGACAGAGTTCATGCAGTAGCGTAATCCGGTCGGCTTCGGGCCATCGTCGAACACGTGTCCGAGGTGCGCTTCACAGAGTCGGCACGACACCGCCGTTCGCGTCATCCCCAAACTCATGTCCACAGATTCGATGATGTTCTCTTTTGCGATCGGCTGATAAAAACTCGGCCAGCCCGTGCCCGATTCGAATTTCGTCGACGAATCGAACAACGCATTGTCGCAGCAGATACAACGAAACACGCCCTTATCATGAACATTCAAAAGATCGCCGGTAAACGGCCGCTCCGTCGCCGCTCGACGCGTAACTTCAAACGCCAGGGGAGAAAGCTGCTTCCGCCATTCGTCGTCGGTCTTCACAACGCGAGCCACGCTTTCCTTTGTCGTGCGCGTTCCGTCGTCCTTGAAGCCTATAATCGTCACCGTCTTGGCCGCGCCCGCGGGTGCTGGTGTAGCTTCGGCGAAAATCGAATTTCGGCCGAATACCCACCACAACGTCGCGCCGACCGTCGCAACTCCTGCGCCAACCAAAAACGATCTTCGATCGACCAATCTGCTCTCCGGAATCGAGTAATTTCCTATGTCTTTCGCAGAACGCATGTCAGCCTCTCTTCCCTCATCCGAACGTAAACGCAAACGCCTGCACGCCGGGATCGAGAAACTCAATCTCAAACGTCCGATCTTCGACGGCGCCCTTTTGCCGGATCAACTGGTATAACCGGTAATCTTTCACTTCCCCAGCGCCACTCTCATCAGTATCAACGCCATGATCCGCCCCTGGTGCAGTCCCATCAATCTTCACCCGAAAGCGAATTGGCTTGCCGTTCTTCCCCGGCCCCAGGACAAGATGCAAATCGCGCGCGTGAAATCGAAAAATCACTTTGCCCGGCGCCGCATTCAACGTTGCATGCTCGCCGCTCACATTCCAACTACCGACCAGTCCCCATTGATTCACCGTCGGCCGAACTGGCGCGCTATAGTTCTGCGCCTTGTCCTGCTTAATCGCCTCCGGCGAAGCGTAATGCTGCGCCCGTTCGTATCCAATGTATGTTTCGGGCGACGCCACATCGTGCGAATCCGGCGCCGCCTGCGCTCCCGTCCCGTTCACTTGCACGAGCCCCGCATTCTTCAGGCTCGCGCCCTTCTCCTTCAGCAACTGCTGAATCACTTGCTCTGACTCGTCGTACTGCCCTTCGCCGAAATGGTGATACCGAATCTGTCCCTCGGCATCGATAAAATAATGCGCCGGCCAATATTGATTGTGAAACGCATTCCAGATCGCGTAGTTGCTATCCACCGCCACCGGATACGTAATCTTCAAATCGCCCAGCGACTTCTGCACGTTCGCCGCATCTTTTTCAAACGCAAACTCCGGCGTGTGCACTCCGATCACAACCAGCCCATCATCCTTATATTTTTCCCACCACGCCTCAACATACGGAATCGCTCGCAAGCAATTGATGCAGGAGTACGTCCAGAAATCGATCACCACCACTTTGCCCTTGAGCTGCTTCGTCGAAAGCGGCGCCGAATTCAACCACTTAACGGCCCCGTCCAGGCTCGGCATCGGCCCTTCACGCTTCAGTTCGATCGCCGGCCCCGCAGCTTCCACGTTCCCCGCGCCGCCGCCATCCATCTTCGCGTACGCCACCGGATGAAATCGATCGACCAACTTCTGCTCAATCCCCGACGTACTCGACAGCGATAGCCGCCGCAATACGCCCGTATCCCACCCGAACGAAATCGCCACCACACCAACCAGCACCGCCGCTCCAAGCCCCCGCCGAATCCACTCCTCTGCCCCAAGCGATCTCTTCATCGCGGCGAACACCTTATTCCCGGCAAACAGCGCGAGCGCCAGCGAAGTCGCCGCCCCCGCCGCAAACGCCAACAATAAAAATGTCGTATGCGCGCTCGGTCCTTGCAAAGCCGCCCCCGCCAAAATCAATCCAAGGATCGGCCCCGCGCACGGAGCCCACAGCAATCCCGTAGACACTCCCAGCAACACCGATCTTCCAACGCTCGGCGCTTCTTGCGAATTCTGCCCCTGAACATGCCCGCCGAGCCTGACAAACGGCCGGCTCAAATATTCCGCAAGATTCGGCAACAGCAGCGCAAGCCCCAGCACCGCAAAAACTACAACCGCGATCCATCGCCCAATTTGATTCGCGCGCACAACCCACGCACCCGCGTACGTCGCCACGCCGGCGACCACCGCGAACGTCGCCGCCATCCCCGCCAGTAACGGCAACCCGCTGCGTCGAAACGGTTGATCTGATCGCGAAAATACAAAAGGCAGGACCGGCAAAATGCACGGGCTGGCAATCGTCAAAACACCGCCAACAAACGCCAACAGATACAACAGCATACGTCGCGCCTCTTCAAAACCGCCGCAATGTCGCCCGAACTTCCCTACATTATATAGATACGATATATAGATACGATGCACAGTCGCCGCCGGATGTATCGTAAATTTTTCATTTGATGGGGTTTACAGAAAGCCGCTCACTCATCCCGTCGCGCAGCAACCAATCACGCCTTTTTCCCGCGTTCCAACGCGAACAACGTCGTCGCATCATGCGACGACTCCCGCCCCGCCCAAATCCACGCATACCGGCTCATCAGCGCGCCAAGCAAAAAACAACTCGCCGCCGCATATCGCCCCCAAGGTTCTGCATGCCAAATCGCGCGAATCACCAGCGCCGCCGGCCCCTCGAGCATCCCCGCGACGCGCAATGTCCTACCAGACACTCCATGATGCAGCGGCTTATCAGCGACGCCCTTCCGCACCGTCAACAAAATCTCGATCCCCGTCTCAATTCCCGACGTCACAAATCCAAGTATCTGCGTCGCCGGAATCAAAAATCCCGCCAGCTCTAGAATCCCGACGGCCCCGCCAAGTCCCGACGTCAAAAAATGCGCCGGCAGCAATTTCCGATTCTGATTCCACACCGGATTTGCCGTCGCGCCCAGTAGCACGCCCGTATAACTCGCGAGGAGCAATCCCGTCAACGCCGCCGCGCCTTGAGCGAGCCACAACCCGACAATCACAATGGTGTACGAATACCCGCGCGCAACAAGTTCGATCCCCACCACCGACACAAACACGCATCCCGAGAATCCCACCAAAATCCACGACCCCATCGACATCGCCGATCGCCATTTGAATACCCGCAACATGTTCAGGAATCGCAGCGGCCGCCCAAGATCAGCGATCAACAGCGCAGGACAAATCGACGCACCGATCAACCCCATCCACAGCGCAAATCGAATCAGATTCGTCGGCGCCCCAAAAACCAGCGCCGCAAACGCGATGCACGCCGCCATACCCGAAATACCGCCTAGGAAAAAATACAGCGGCACTTCCCAGGTCCAGGTCGGCGGCTTGAGCAGCGGCAGCCCGTAATATCCGGTCTGCGAAGGCTTCAGCGCACCCGTCGCGATGTTCACCGCGATATCCGGTGGTGGAGGCGGCGCCTCGCGCCGAGCCGACTCGCGAATCTCTTCGAGTCGTTCCTCAGTCGCTTTCGGTTTTGTCTTGGGAGTCGTGGTCATCCGTCTCTATTCTTCTCTGCAAACTCTGCGTCCTCTGCGGTGAGTCTCTCCGGAAGGTGTATCGCCATCTCAAACTAAGGCCGAATCGCAAACGCCGCCAACACAATCGCCATCAAAATCGCCGCCGACACAAAAGCCGAAGTCCACGCGCTCTTCAAATATAAAGTCGGCACTTCCGGCGCCGGCGGCAGGTTGTACGCCTCCGGCTCACCCAAAATCACCGACATCGAGTGAATCCCGCCAACGCTCGTTTCCGTCGGATTGTAAAGCTGCGCATCGCCATACCCGCGCGCCTTCAATTCCGCTACGCGATTCTTCCCGCGCTCTTTCAGTTCGTTCAGCTCCCCGAATTGAATCGACTGCGTCGGGCAAGCCGTCGCGCAAGCGGGCATTAACCCGACCTTCTGCCGGTCGTAGCAAAACGTGCATTTGAACGCGCGCCCATCATCGTGAAACCGCTTGTCGATCACACCGAACGGACACGACACCACGCAATATCCGCACCCGTTGCAAATATCCTTCTGCACAAACACGCCGCCAAATTCCGTCCGCACGATCGAACCTGTCGGGCACGCCTCGAGGCAACCAGAGTGCACGCAGTGCTTGCACACATCCGAAAAAAACACCCAGCGAAACGGATTGTCGGTATCCGCCAGGTGCGGCCCGGACGCCACTGGCTGCTCCAGAAACAATACGTGCCGCCACGTCGAAGCCCCGAGCGCCTTCGTGTTGTCGTACGACAAGCCGGTCCACAAATACCCGTCCTCCGGCACCTCATTCCATTCCTTGCACGCGACTTCGCACGCTTTGCACCCGATGCAAATCGTCGCGTCCGTCAGGAATGCAGTCGTCGGCATCAGTTCGCCCCTTTTGAATTCCGCTGCGTTGCCGGCGGAGCCGACCCACCGTTCCCATGCGCCCGCCCGCGCTTCAGGTTGCACAAAATCCCCTTCGTCTCCATGATGCGCACATTCGGCTCTTCCGAAATCGCCACCAGATCATTCCCGATGTCGCCCTTCACCTGCCCCGAATATCCCCAGTGAAATGGCAGCCCCACCTGCTGCATCGCCTTCCCATCGATCATCAGCGTCTGCATCCGCGGCGTCACCAGCGCATGCGCCTCAATTGCCCCGCGCGCCGTCGATACCGTGATCCACTCCCCCGGTACGATCGACAATTCCTCCGCCAGCTCGACCGAAATCTCCGCAAACATCTCCGGCTGCAATTCCGCCAGGTGCGACAACGTCCGCGACATCCCGCCCGCCGTGTGATGCTCCGTCAATCGATACGTCGTCAAAATGTACGGATACTTCGCATCGGGCGACGTCGCATACTCATTCAGCTCTCGCCTCTTCCTGTCCGACAGCGGATTATTCTGCACCTTCGGATACATCGCATTTCGCACTGGCGACTCCAGTGGCTCGTAGTGCGCCGGGAGCGGCCCATCGACAACTCCCGTTGGCGCCCAAATCCACCCCAGCCCATCCGGATGCAAAATGAACGGCTTATCACCCGCCAAAGCGTCATCCCCGACCGCACCTTCAGGCGGTTTGTAATCCGGGGCCTTCGTCGCCACAAAATCCGGCACATCGTTCCCCGTCCACTTTTTCTTCTCGGCGTCCCACCAGACCAACTTCTTCCGCTCGCTCCACGGCGTACCATCTGGTTTTGCCGACGCACGGTTATAAAGCACCCGCCGATCCGACGGCCACGCCCAGCCCCATCCGTGCCCGTAGAAATCCTTCGAGTCGCGCGCGTTCGATTTGTTCTCACCTTCTTTCGGAAATACTCCGCTGTAAATCCAGCACCCGCACGTTGTGCTGCCGTCCGCCTTCAATTCCGTGAAGCGCGACACCAGCTCTTTCGTCTCCGTCTTCCATCCGTTCATCTCTTTCAAAATCTCTTCGGGAACCGGCTCGACTTCCTCTCCCTCGGTCGGATAATCCCAAGTCAGCGCGCGCAGTCCTGCGTTTCGCGAAGACGTATCGTTCTTCACTTTTTCCTTGAGCAGCCTTCCCAGGTGAAACGTGAACCAATTTTCGCTGCGCGCGTCGTCCGGCGGAGGAACCGCTTTGTTCCGCCACTGCAACAATCGCTGCGTATTCGTAAATGTTCCCGCCTTTTCCGCGTGCCCCGCCGCCGGCATCAAAAACACTTCCGTCCCAATCTCTTGTGTCTTGAGGTCCCCGTTTTTAACTTCCGGCGACTCATACCAGAACGACGCCGTCTCCGTCTCCACCATCTCCCGGACGACCATCCACTTCAACTTCGCCATCGCGCGCCGCTCAAGCCCCGAATTCGGCGCCGCCACCGCCGGATTCTGCCCCATCACAAACAGCCCATCCATCTTTCCGTCCATCATGTCGAGCCAATAACCCTGGTGCGAATGATCGCCGGTCACGCGCGGCAGCCAGTGAAATCCAAATTCATTCTCCTTCGTTGCCGCTTCGCCGTAATAAGCCTTCAACAAGCTCACAATATATTTGTCGAAGTTGTGCCACCATCCGGTTTTCGATCCGTACTTCTGGACAAAGGTGTTCAGCGACAACGACTCTTCGCCAAAGTGCGGCATGCTCAAATATCCCGGCAAAATGTCGTACAGCGTCGGCACATCCGTCGATCCCTGAATCGACGCATGCCCGCGCAACGCCAGAACCCCGCCGCCCGGCCGCCCCATATTTCCCAACAGCAACTGCAAAATCGCCGCCGTTCGAATGATCTGCACTCCCGTCGAGTGCTGTGTCCATCCGACCGCATAGCAGATCGCGCCCGTTTTCTCCGGCCCTGACGCCGAACAGTACGTCTTCGCCGCGTGCAAAAACGCTTCCTTATCGACTCCGCAAAACCGCTCCACCATCTCCGGCGTGTACCGCGAAAAATGCCGCTTCAGCAACTGGAACACGCACCGCGGGTGCTGTAGCGTCTCGTCCTTTTCATAGTGATTCAGATCCGCCGGCGCATGCCCTTCGCCCCCATGCCCGCCATGCGAAGGAGCGGCAGTACCCCACCGTTCAGGCTCAGCTCCCTCATACAGCCAACTATTCGGATCGTATTTCTTCTCGTTCGGATTCCAACCCGAAAACAATCCCTCCAGGTCTTCCGTGTCCTGATACTTCTCCGAAATAATCACCGGCGCATTCGTGTAATGAACCAAATACTCGCGAAAGAAATACTCATTCTCGATTGCGTAGCGAATCAGCGCGCCCAGCAACAAAATGTCCGACCCCGCGCGCAGCGGCAGCCAGATATTCGCCATCGCCGACGTCCGGCTGAATCGCGGATCGATATGAATGACCTGCGTCCCGTGATGCTCGCGCGCCTCGATCACCCACTGAAATCCAACGGGATGATTCTCGGCCATGTTCGATCCCATAATCAGGATCGCGTCCGAGTTCACAAGGTCATTCGGCGCCGTCGTCGCTCCGCCTCTTCCGTATGTTGTGCCCAGACCGGGCACCGTGGAGCTATGTCATATCCTGGCCTGATTGGAGATGCACACCATCCCCAGGCCGCCGCAGAACAGTTTTTTGATCAGATAATTTTCTTCGTTGTCGAGCGTCGCGCCGCCCAGATGCGCGATCGTCTTCGTCTGCATCAAGGTTTGCAGGTCTTGCGTCTCGACAAAACTTTTCTCCCGGCTCTCCCACACACGATCCGCAATCATCTTCATCGCCACATCTTGATCCAGCGATTCCCACTCCGTCCCGTACGGCCGCCGATATTTCACCTTCGTTACGCGCTTCGAATGCGTCAGCAATTCGAAACTGCACGACCCTTTCGGGCACAATCTCCCCCGCGAAATCGGCGAATGCGGATCTCCCTCGATCGATATCAGCTTTCCGTTCTTATGAAAAATCTGCTGCCCGCATCCCACGGCGCAGTACGGACAAACCGACCGCGCTACCTGTGCCCCTTCATTCTTCGGACGCAAATTCTTCGTCGCGTCGCTCATCGCCTCGCGGCCCGTTCCGTCTCCGCCCTCGAAAATCTGCCGCATTACCGGCCACTTCATCACCAACTCTTTAATCATTCGAGTCTCCGCAGAGTCTGAGCAGACACAAACATCCCCACAAAAGTGGGATGCAGTTCATCCTGCCTTGGATTTGGATTTTTCGCTAAATCGAAACGATCCGCCGGCAACACACACCGCGTCACGAAGGCCGTGTACGGCCGCATCACTGCTGCGCACCATGCCCACAAAATGTCAAAATTTGAGGATCTCAGGTCTGCTGCAGCGCTCATCGCATCCTTCAAATTTCTACTTCGTTGGCGCGCTACTCGCCGGCGCCGAAGCCGCCGGCGCCTGAAACAATTTCATCGAATTCAGCAACGTGTTATACACACCCCAAGCCAGCGGCACCCCCACCAACGCCCAAGCCGCCAAAATCATCACCGGCGAAGACTCCTTTGTATTCGTGTTCTCGCTCATCCAAACACTCTCCTCGTGTAGGGGCGCAGCATGCTGCGCCCCATGTCCGCAAGGTCTCAGCCCCGCAGCCTCTTCCAGCTAATGCCCGCCGCCACTCCCCGCCGCAACCGCAGCGCCATCCTTCATCCAATACTTCTCCGCCACCGGCCGAACCGCCAAATTCGCCACGAACCCCACCACCAACAACCCCGCCATCACATGCAACACCGTCTGATACGCGCTCGACTTATCCGCACCATGCGCCAGTTCATACTCCCGCAAATAATTCACCAGCACTGGTCCCAACACACCGGCCGTGGACCATGCCGTTAAAAGTCTTCCATGAATCGCGCTCACATGATGCGTCCCAAACATATCCCGCAGATACGCCGGAATCGTCGCAAATCCCCCGCCATACATGCTGATCAGGACCACCGCAATCCCCACAAACAGCGCAATCGAATTTAAGTGATCCGCGCCGGTCTTCGGTAACAAGAAATACAGCGTCGCGCCCACCGTAAAAAACACAAAGTAGGTCGGCTTCCTCCCAATATAATCCGACACCGAAGACCAGAAAAACCGTCCTCCCATGTTGAACAAACTCAACAGTCCCACAAATCCGCCCGCCGCCACCGGCCCGATCGCCCCCTTAAAAAACTCCTGAATCATCGGCGACGCCTGCTCAATAATCCCGATCCCCGCCGTCACGTTCGTGCACAACACCACCCACAACAACCAAAATTGCGGCGTCCCGAACGCCGTATTCACCTCGACGTTGTGCGTCGTGATCATCGCGTTCGCCTTCACCGGCGCAGTCCACCCCTCCGGCTTCCACCCATCGCGCGGCACGCGAATCGTAAACACGCCAAACATCATAAAAATAAAATAAATCGTCCCCATCGTCAGGAACGTCTTCCCCACGCCAACGTCGCCTGCCGTCTTGTAAAACGCCATCAACTTGATCGACAGCGGCGCCCCAATCATCGCGCCACCGCCAAATCCCATGATGGCCATTCCCGTCGCCAGCCCCGGCCGATCCGGAAACCACTTAATCAGCGTGGACACCGGCGAGATGTACCCAAGCCCCAGCCCGATCCCGCCTACAAAGCCATATCCCAAATACAGCAGCCACAACTGATGCGAAATCACCCCGAAATACGAAATGTAAAATCCCAGCGCAAAGCAAACCGCCGCCGCAAACATCGCCTTCCGCGGCCCCGCCCCTTCTAGCCACTTTCCAAACGCCGCCGCCGACAATCCCAGCATCACGATCGCAAACGAAAAAATCCACGCGATCTGCGTCTGCTTCCAGTCCCCCGCCGCCGGCTTCGACACCCCAATTAATTGCGACAGCGGAATCTTGAACACGCTGAACGCATACGCCTGCCCGATGGCCAAATGAATTGCCAGCGCCGCGGGCGGCACCAGCCACCGGCTATACCCAGGATGTGCAACAGATCTTTCTCGATCGAGAAAGGAGAGAAGCGCCATTCACCAAGCTCCTGTACGCCAGCCAACGCCTCGGCGGCCCCCCAGTCCGGCCGCTCGCGGTTACCGCACAACATTACAGGCCCGCGCGACACGCCACGTCGCGCGTATTAATCCCATTCAGGTAAGAATCCCCACCGAATGCCCAATAAACCTAATGAAGATGATCCGAAGTCCCCTACCCTTACCCGTTCCTATATTGACCCCAGATAAAAATCAAGCCCACCCACGTTAAATTTTTGAAATACTTCCGCCCCGCCGGTCTTATCCGCAGCGCATCCCCCTGCGCCTCGCATGCCCT